>JACCDI010486895.1_pt1 | contig 41003 bp, 24 predicted proteins | sample 7442791 | NCBI WGS metagenome assembly JACCDI01 (sample SAMN15323434, study PRJNA562643) | freshwater metagenome | isolation source: river surface water | place: USA:Blue River Watershed | collected 2017-08-15 | reverse complement strand
TGCAGCGAAGTGGCCATCGACACGCTCACGGGCGAATACCGCGTGCTGCGCACCGACATCCTGCACGACGTGGGGCATTCGCTGCACCCCGAGATCGACATCGGCCAGATCGAAGGCGGCTTCGCGCAAGGCCTGGGCTGGCTCACCACCGAAGAGCTGGTGTGGAACGCCAAAGGTGAGCTGCTCACCAAGGGCGCGAGCACCTACAAAATTCCCACCGCCGCCGACATGCCCGCGCAGCTCAACATCGACCTCTGGCACGAAGCCAACCGCGAGGAGAACGTGGGCGGGAGCAAAGCCGTGGGCGAGCCGCCCTTCATGCTGGCCATCAGCGTACTGGAGGCCTTGCGCGACGCCATCGGTGCCACCCGGCCCGGCCGCGCTCCCATCCGCCTCGACACCCCCGCCACCCCCGAACGCGTGCTCAACGCATTAAACGGGGTCAGATCCCAATTTCACCCATGAGCCACACCCACCTTCAAGCTTGGCGTGCCGGCCTGCTTTGGTTCCCCGACCCGCACAGCCACCAAGCCCGCCACGAAAGTGACGGCCTGCTGGTGACCGCTCAAGAGGCGGACGGCGTCGTGCGCATCCAAGCCATCGGCCCCTACCGCGAACTGGCGTCGCAATACCCCGATTTGCCCATCACGCATTGGCCAGGGCGTTGCATCGCGCCGGGCTTTGTCGACCTGCACATCCACTACCCGCAAACCGACGTGATCGGCTCGCCCGCCGACGGTCTGCTGCCTTGGCTGGAGCACTACACCTTCCCGCACGAAACCGCGTTTGCCGACCCGGCCGTGGCCCGTGAGGTCAGCGCATTTTTCTTGGACGAGTTGATGCGCCACGGCGTGACCACCGCGCTGTGTTTTGCCACCGCCCACCCCGAATCGGTGGACGCGTTCATGGCCGAGGCGCAAGCCCGCCGCCTGCGCATGATCACCGGCAAGGTGCTGCAAGACCGCCACAGCCCCGACGGCCTGCGCGACACCGACACACAGCTCAGCCTGCGCCAGACCGAAGACCTGATCCGCCGCTGGCACGGCGTGAACCGCCTGGGCTACGCGATCACGCCGCGCTTCGCGCCCACCAGCACGTCTGAGCAGCTGCACGGCGCGGGCGAGATCGCACAGCAATTCCCCGGTGTGTGGATCCAGTCGCACGTGGCCGAAAACCTCGACGAAATACGCTGGGTGAGCGAACTGTTTCCCGATGCCCGCAGTTATCTGGACGTGTACGACCGCGCGGGACTGTTGAGAAACCGCTCGGTTTACGCGCACTGCATCTATTTGGACGAAGCCGACCGCCGCCGCATGGCCGAAGTGGGCGCGACCGCCGCCGTCAGTCCCACCAGCAACCTGTTTTTGGGCAGCGGCTTCTTCGACTACACCGCGTCGGACGCGGCCGGCTTGCGCTACGGCCTGGCCAGCGATGTGGGTGGTGGCACCAGCTTCAGCCCGTTTCACACCATGCACGGGGCCTACACGGTGGCGCGTCAAAGCGTGGGCCGCCCCGGCATCAGCCTCGCGCCCGAACACCTGTGGTGGCAACACACCGCGGGCGCAGCACAAGCCTTGGGCCTGGCAGGCTCAGTAGGCAACCTCTTACCCGGCTGCGAAGCCGACTTCGTGGTGCTCAACCCTGCGGCCACGCCGTTGCTGGCGCGGCGCACGGGTCAGGCCAACACCTTGGCCGAATGGCTCTTCGCCATGATCGTCTTGGGCGACGACCGCTTGCTTGAGCACACCGTGATCCAAGGTCAGCCGGTGACCGACAATCGGGCATGACTGGCGAAAACGATCACCCCATCATCGACCCCCACCAAGCCCAGCGCGAGTCGGTGCGGCGGGGGATCGCAGAATTTCAGACTCGCCTCAAGGCCGCAGGCCACCACTTTCGCGACCCACCGCCCGAGCCCACCTCGTGCTGCGGACGCGGCTGCAATGGCTGCGTGTGGGAAAGCTACGACGACGCGCTGATGTTTTGGTACGAAGACGCTGGTGCTTTGTTGAGCTGAAGCCGCACTTGGACTTATGCAGCCGCAGGCTGCTGAAAGACCCGAATGCGGGGCGCGATCTTCGCGCTGAGCGTGCGAGCAGCTTGTCGCATGTCGTATTCGGTTTGCAGGTTCAGCCAGAAGCGCGGCTCCATGTTGAAAAACAGACCCAAACGCAAGGCTGTGTCGGCGGTCACGGGGCGTAATCCGTTCACCAGTTCACTGATTCGGCTTGGTGAGACGTCGATGTCTGCCGCCAACTGGCGCGCCGAAATCCCCATGGGCTTCATGAAGTCTTCCAGCAAAATTTCGCCGGGGTGAATTTCGTCAAGCAAGGTCGCCATCTTCAACTCCTCATCAGTGGTAATCCACGATTTCAACTTGATCAGCACCGTTGTCGTGCCACACAAAACACATGCGCCATTGATCGTTGATTCGAATGCTGTGCTGGCCTCTGCGATCGTCTTTTAATGCCTCCAAGTGATTACCAGGGGGCACCTTCAAACTGGCCAAGGTCGTGACCGCATGCAACTGCAACAGTTTGCGCCGTGCCACGCGTTCGATGTTTTTGAAACGAGGCACAGCCCGACTTTGAAACAAAGCTTCGGTGTCTGCACACAAAAACGAACGGATCATGCTCGAATAATATTCTGCGATACAGAATCCGTCAAGCGGTTCATCGCTGCGTCACCGGACAACCACCCGTCCTGCGTTACAAGACCAACACCGCCCTAAAGTCATTGACGTTGGTGTGGGTGGGTCCGGTGATGACCAAATCGCCCAAGGGCTCGAAAAACCCAACCGCGTCGTTGCGGGCCAAGTGGTCGCTGAGCTTCAAGCCCAAGGCGGCCGCGCGTGTCAGGCTGTCGGGTGTGACGATGGCACCAGCGTTGGCCTCCACACCATCGATGCCGTCGGTGTCGGCCGCCAAGGCCCAAATGCGCTCGTGCCCCGCCAAGCCTTGCGCCAAACCCATACAAAACTCACCAGCACGCCCGCCCCGCCCTTTGGCTTGGCCTTCTGTGCGAGGCTGCAAGGTGACGGTGGTTTCGCCGCCGCTCAAAATCACACACGGCGCGGTGAAAGCGCTGCGGCCCATGGCGGTGGAACGGGCCAAGGCGGCGTGAACCTGACCGACCACGCGCGATTCGCCTTCGATTTCGTCGCTCAACACATAAGCGTTCAAACCCATGGCACGCGCCGCTTCGGCCGCGGCCAAGAGGCTTATCTGGGGGGTGGCGATGAGGCGCACCTCGTGACCATTGAAACGAGCATCGTCGGGCTTGGGCGTCTCGAGGGCGCCGTTCATCAGGGCTTGGCGCACAGGCTCGGGCAAGTCGATGCGGTAGCGCTGCACGATCTCCCACGCCTGAGCGCAAGTGCTGGCGTCGGGCACGGTGGGGCCGCTGGCGATCACGCTCACGTCGTCACCGGGCACATCGCTGATGGTCAAGGTCAGCACCCGCGCGGGCGAACAGGCGGCGGCCAAACGGCCCCCTTTGATGCGGGAGAGGTGTTTGCGCAGCGTATTCATCTCCAGGATATTCGCGCCGCGCGCCAAGAGCTGCTGGTTCACCCGTTGCTTGTCGGCCAAGCTCAGGCCCTTGGCTGGAGCGGTGAGCAAGGCCGAGCCGCCACCCGAAATCAGACAAAGCACCAAATCGTCTTCGCTCAAGTTGGCCACACTGGCCATGATGCGCTCGGCTGCGGCCACGCCAGCCGCGTCGGGCACGGGGTGAGCGGCCTCCAAGATCTCGATGCGCGGAACCAAACCCTCGGGTCTCGGTGGTGTGTGGTCATAGCGCGTGACCACCACGCCCGAAAGCGGCGCGTCGGCGGGCCACAGCGCCTCCACCGCGTGGGCCATGGCCCCAGCGGCCTTGCCCGCGCCGATCACCACGGTGCGGCCTTTGGGGGGCGGTGGCAAGTGAGCACCCAAGGTATGGGCTGGCAAGGCTCGGGCCACGGCCACGTCGTACCAATGGCGCAGCAGCTGGCGGGGATCTGAGACAGGGATGGTCATGGCAAGAGACTCAATGTTGTGGCGTATACCGTTAGAATACTTCCGTTGCAACCCGCACCGGAGACTTGGGTGAGCGGTTTAAACCAGCAGTCTTGAAAACTGCCGACTCGCAAGGGTCCGTGAGTTCGAATCTCACAGTCTCCGCCATACCAACCCCATGTACATCGGCCTACTTGAAGACGAAGCCCATCTGGTTCAACACATGTGCGACGTCTTGGAGGGTGCGGTACACACCGTGATCGTCTTTTCTGACGGCGCTGCCATGGTCAAAGCCATTGGTCGCGACACCTTCGATGTGTTTGTGCTCGATGGGTGAGCATAGAAGTCCTCAATCACCTCCGCAAAGTCAAGGGCATGACCAAACTGGTCTGGTTCCGTGAGTAACAACCAAGTTAGTTACAAGGGCCAAATCAACGCCTTAACACAAGACGACCCTGATAGCAAAACCATCACGGTTTGCGACTGTGGCGCGGGCCCTGCTCCTAAATGGCGAGACAGTTGCTTGCCCAGATCTCCAAGCCACACCGCACGATATAATCAACAAATCTAACAGTAAAACCATCAAACTGATACATAAATGCAACGAAACAGCTAAACACACAAGAGATCGTTAGAAACGATTTAACAATTTGAGATAATCAAATTGTTATTTCATAGATTTCTTATCATGTTTAGCAATTTCAAGGCATCCATCCACCATTTCACAGGCCGTGCCACCCAGTGCACCGCTGTGATGGCCGCTTTGGTGTTGAGCATCGGCGCACAAGCCAACGAAACCCCTTGGTACTTGGGCTCGGCCAGCAACGGCCCGGCCGCCCGTTCGGGCATCCAAACCGCTCAGCTCCAGCCCGGCCCTCACACCGTGGTGGTCGCCGTCATCGACAGCGGCATCTTGCCCAACCACCCCAGCTTGGCCCAACAAGCGCTGCCCGGCTACGACATGCTCTCGGGCCACCGCAACCTGCGTGGTGCACGTTCGGCCGACGCCACCCCCGACGCCCGCAACGCCCGCTGCGGCAACAACACCTTCACCAGCGCCCAGCGCACCCACGGCACCGAAGTGGCCAGCGTCATCGCGGGCAACGGCAAAGCCGGTGTGGTGGGTGTAAACCCCGACGCCCGCATCCTGCCCATCCGCACCATGGGTGCTTGCGGCATGACCCGCGCCGACTTGCTCGACGCCATGGCGTGGGCCGCGGGCTTGCCCGTCCCCGGCACCCCCGTCAACCCCCACCCCGCGCGCATCATCAACCTTAGCCTGGCCGGCGGTGGCACCACCTGCGGGCCTGAACTGCAAGCCCTGATCCACAAGCTGACCCAGCGCAATGTGTTTGTAGTGGCCGCTGCGGGCAACAACTTCCAAAAAACCCTGAACGAACCTGCCAACTGCCAAGGTGTGATTTCGGTGGGCGCGGTGGATGCCGATAACCGCATCACCGATTATTCGGCCATGGACCCCCGCACCACCATCTACGCGCCTGGCGGCACCGAAGCCCGACTGGGCCAAGCCCCAGCCCAGAAACTGCGCGTGGCCACCTTTGAGCAAGACATCTGGGGCCAAGAGCGCGCCAACGCCTCCGACCGCGGCGTGGGCACCAGCTTCGCCGCCCCCTTGGTGTCGGGTTTCTTGTCGCTGTGGCTGTCGCACCAACCTGAAGCCACACCGGCCGACTTTTTCGCCGAACTGCCCCGCTTCGTGCGCGACGTACAGCCCATTGCGAATTGTCCCCAGTGCAAGCCCAAGAGTCTGGCCGCCAACGCCAGTGTGTTTTTGCGCTGAGACCCTCCAAAGGAGGGATTCCAACAACGCACTCTAACCATCATTTAGGTTGTCAACATTGGAAGTAGGCCTCGTATCTGCTCAGCTACGTCTCGTTGCTTTTCATGGGTGCGTACCTGGTGTTTGGGCATTTCATCACGGTGGGCGCTTTGATCGCGGTGAGCATGCTCAGCGGCCACGTCTTGGGCGTGGCTGGTCAAGTCTTGATGTCGGTGGGTCGTTGGCAAAGCTGCATCAATCGATGCAACTGCTCGCGCCCTATTTGCGCCCGGACTACGAAGCCACCACGGCTTTGCTGCTCCCAAGCACAAGCAACGAAGGCCGCATGGATCTGCAGTTTGCGTGCATTAAGCGGCGTGACGCTGATCGTGGTCTCGCACAGCGCGGCCATGCTCTCGGTCACCCAACGTCTGGTGGTCTTGGAAAACGGCCGCTTGCTGGCCGACGGGGCGACCGATCAGATGCTCAAAAGCTGAGCGCGGCTCAGTCGGCCAAAAACAGCGACTGCACGTCGCTCAAAAAATCAAACCCGCGCTCGGTGGGCACCACCCGACCGTCCTCGACCCGCAACCAGCCTTTGTCTTGTGCGGTGTGTAGCGCGGCGGTGATGCTCGACAGCGGCAAGCCCGTGCGTTCGGTGAAATCTTGTAAGGCAAAGCCCTCGCGCAAGCGCAGCGCGTTGAGCATGTACTCGAACGGCAGGTCTTGGCGCGAAACCTGCTCGGTGCTGGCCACGGCATCGCCGGCCACGGCACGCTCCATGTAGAGCCTGGGTTCTCGCACACGGACCTGGCGCATGACGCGGTGGGCAAAGCTGAGTTTGCTGTGCGCACCAGCGCCAATGCCCAGGTAATCGCCAAAACCCCAGTAGTTCAGGTTGTGCCAACAGCGGTGGCCGTCGCGCGCATAGGCCGAAACCTCGTAGCGCGCCAAACCCGCCTCGGCCGTGCGCTCGGTGATGCGGTCGAGCATGGCGTAGGCGTCATCGTCGCAAGGCACTTGCGGCGGGAATTTGGCGAAGTAGGTGTTGGGCTCGAGCGTGAGGTGGTAGATCGAGATGTGCGGCGGCGCAAAACCCAGCGCGGTGCCGATGTCGGTGTCGCAGTCGGCCAGACTTTGGCCCGGCAAGGCGTACATGATGTCGAGGTTGAAGGTCTTGAAGGCCTTGGCCGCTTCGTCCACCGCAGCCAAGGCTTGGGCGCGGTCGTGCACCCGGCCCAAGGCCTTGAGGTGCGCGTCGTTGAAACTTTGCACCCCGATCGACAAGCGCGTCACACCGGCCTGTGCAAAGGCGCGAAAACGGTCGATCTCGAAGGTGCCGGGGTTGGCTTCGAGCGTGATTTCGGCGTCGGGTGTCAGGCGCACCAAGGCGCGCACATCACCCAGCAAACGGTCGATCGCGTCGGGCGAAAACAAACTCGGTGTGCCCCCGCCGATGAAGATGCTGTGCACCGTGCGGCCCCAAATCAGTGGCAAGGCGGCGGTGAGGTCGGCGCGCAAAGCGTCGAGGTAGGCCTGCTCCGGCATGGCTTGGCCGGGCGCGGCGGTGGCGCTCCATTCGTGCGAGTTGAAGTCGCAGTAGGGGCACTTTTTCAAACACCACGGCAGGTGGATGTAGAGCGAGAGCGGCGGCAAACTCGCCAGGCTCAAGGTGCCCGGGCGCATCCAGTGGCGCACATCGCTCCAGTGCGGCTCGGGTGCGGCCGCTGGGTTCATGCGCTCAACCACCGCTCGCGAATCAAGGCCACCATTTGGCGCGCGGCTTGGCCGCGGTGGCTGCGTTGGTTTTTGTCGGCTTCGCTGATCTGGGCGAAGGTTTTGCCCAGGTCGGGCAGCATCAGCACCGGGTCAAAACCAAAGCCCCCGTCGCCTATGGGCTGCTCGGTGATCAGGCCCGCGGCGCGGCCGCTGGCCACCAAGGGCTCTGGGTCGTCGGCGCTGCGCACCGCGACCAAGGTGCTGACCAAAGCGGCGCGGCGGTTGCTCTGGCCTTGCATTTGCTCCATCAAGGCGCGCACGTTGTTGGCGTCGCTTTTGGGGTACCCGAATTGGGTGCAGTAATACGCCGTGTCCACGCCGGGCAAGCCGCCGAAGGCGTCCACACACAGGCCTGCGTCGTCGGCCAACGCGGCCAAGCCGGTGTGCGCTGCGGCGTTGCGGGCTTTGGCCAAGGCGTTTTCCACAAAGGTTTTGTGCGGCTCCGGGGCCTCGGGCACGCCGAGCGCCGATTGCAGCAACAACTCCACGCCCAAGGGCGCGAGCAAGGCTTGCAACTCGTGGAGCTTGCCCGCGTTGTTGGACGCCAAGACCAGTTTCATGCCAGACCCAAGGCGCGGCGCTGCGCTTGCACCAAGTCGGCAATGCCGGCTTCGGCCAAGGCCAAGAGCTCGTTCATCTCGGCACGGCTGAACGCCGCACCTTCGGCCGTGCCCTGGACTTCCACGAAATGGCCCGCGCCGGTCATGACCACGTTCATGTCGGTGTCGCAAGCCGAGTCTTCGACGTACTCCAAATCGAGCAAAGGCGTGCCGTTCAAGATGCCCACGGAGATAGCGGCCACGTGGTCTTTGATGGGCGAGGCTTTGAGGGTGCCGGCGGCGAGCAAGCCGGCCACGGCGTCGTGCGCGGCCACAAAGGCACCGGTGATGCTGGCCGTGCGCGTACCCCCATCGGCTTGGATCACGTCGCAGTCCAGAGAAATGGTGCGCTCGCCCAAGGCCTTGAGGTCGAACACCGCACGCAAAGAGCGCCCAATCAGGCGCTGGATTTCTTGTGTGCGGCCGCTTTGTTTGCCTTTGGCGGCTTCGCGGTCGCTGCGGGTGTGGGTGGCGCGGGGCAGCATGCCGTACTCGGCCGTGACCCAACCTTCGCCGCTGCCGCGTTTGTGTGGCGGCACGCGCTCTTCGACCGAGGCGGTGCACAAGACCTTGGTGTTGCCAAACTCGATGAGCACCGAACCTTCGGCGTGCATGGTGTAGCGGCGGGTGATGGTGACGGGGCGCAAAGCGTTGGGCAGGCGGCCGTCGGGTCGAGTGGATGCGGTCATGGTGGTGTTCGGGTGAGGGGTGGCAAGGGCAGCGCGGGCCGCTTTGCGATAATTCGGGTTGTCAATCCAAAACGCCCCGTTTTGGAACGCATTTGATTGGGACCAACGTCCAATGGCAGTTTACAGCATGACCGGCTACGCCACCGTGGCGCCGACCACCCGCATCGGGGTGGAAATTCGCTCGGTCAACAGCCGGTTTTTGGACCTCACGTTCAAGCTCCCCGAAGACCTGCGCGGCAGTGAGCCGGCCCTGCGGGAACGCACCACAGCCCGCTTGAAGCGCGGCAAGGTGGAAATGCGGGTCTGGATCGAAGGCCGTGGCGAAGGCGAACTGCAAGCCCCCGCCGCCGCCGAGCTGCAAAAACTCGTGGGCGTGCAAGACGCGATTCAGGCTTGGCTGCCGCAAGCCACTGCGCTGAGCGTGGCCGAGGTCTTGCAGCTCACGCGCCGCCAAAGTGCGCCCGTGAGCGACGGACACGACGAACTCTTGGCCTTGGCCGACCAAGCCTTGGCCGCCCTGATGAAAGCCCGTGAGCGCGAAGGCCAACGCTTGGCCACCATGCTCTTGGACCACAGCCGCCAACTGCGCCAGTTGGCGCACGAAGCACAACCCCTGATCCCGCAGCTCGTGGCCCAACAGCGCCAACGCTTTTTGGACCGCTGGAACGAGGCCATGGGCAACGTCGGCAGCGTGGGCAGCGAAGCCGCCCAAGACCGCGCCTTGAACGAAGCCACCGCTTTTGCGATCCGCATCGACGTGGCCGAAGAGATCACCCGCTTGGACGCGCACCTGAGCGAAATCGACCGCCTGCTGACCAAAGGTGGCGACATCGGCAAGCGATTGGACTTTTTGATCCAAGAGCTGCACCGCGAAGCCAACACCTTGGGCTCCAAATCGTCCAGCTTGGAGCTCACCCGCATTTCGGTCGACATGAAGGTGTTGATCGAGCAAATGCGCGAACAAGTTCAAAACATCGAATAAACCATGCAATACCCAGGAAACCTGTTTGTGGTGGCCGCCCCCAGTGGCGCGGGCAAATCGAGTTTGGTCAAAGCGTTGATGGAGCTCGACGCACGCGTGGTGCCTTCGGTCTCGCACACCACCCGCGCCCCGCGCGGCCAAGAGGTGCATGGCCGTGAGTACTATTTCGTGAGCAACGAAACCTTTGACCAGATGGTCTTGCAAGACGCGTTCTTGGAGTGGGCCTCGGTGCACGGCAACCGCTACGGCACCTCGCGCGCCTCGATCGAACAGCGCATGGCGCAAGGCGCGGATGTGGTGCTGGAAATCGACTTCCAAGGCGCCATCCAGATCAAACGCATTTTTCCCAACGCGGTGCTGATCTTCATCCTTCCCCCCAGCTGGGAAGAACTGCGTTCGCGCTTGGAGCGTCGCGCCGAAGACAGCCCCGAAGTGATCGACCTGCGCATGAAGAACGCGGCGGTCGAAACCGCCCACGCCAAGGAATTCGACTTCGTTATAATCAACGAGTTGTTTGAACGGGCTTTGTTTGACCTCAAAGCCATTGTTCACTCTCAGCGGCTGAAGTTTTCATCTCAGCACCTGGCCCGCAGCGACACGTTTCGCTCACTCAACATTCTCTGATTCCACCGTTCACTGGAGCCCACATGGCACGCATCACCGTCGAAGATTGTCTGGAGCAAATCCCCAACCGTTTCCAGTTGGTCTTGGCCGCAACCTACCGCGCCCGCATGCTCAACCAAGGCCATGCGCCCAAGATCGAGAGCAAAAACAAATCCGGCGTGACCGCGCTGCGCGAAATCGCTGAAGGCAAAGTCGGCTTGGAAATGCTCAAAAAAGTGCCCGTCTGAGGCCACCGGGCCCAGCCCGACCACCCCAAAAACACCACCTCTGTGGTGTTTTTTTTTGCCGCTGCTTTGGGGTGGTTTGCCCCAATCGGGTGCATCCGCACCGAACTCGCGCTAAAGTATGGCCATGCTGACCGCATCTCCCAAACCCCGAGCCCCCCAGCCGATGCCCGTCGACGCGCCCTTGCCGGCCGCCGACAGCGCGGCGGCGGCCAGCTTTGCGGGCCTGTTGGAGCGGCTCGATTACCTCAGCAGCAGCGACATCGACCAAGTCCGTCAGGCTTACCGCTTTGCCGACGAAGCGCACTTGGGGCAATTGCGCAAAAGCGGCCTGCCCTACATCACCCACCCCATCGCTGTGGCGGCGCAATGCGCCGAATGGAAACTGGACGCACACGCGCTGCAAGCTGCGCTGATGCACGACGCCATGGAAGACTGCGGCGTCACCAAACAAGAACTGATCGAGCGCTTTGGCGCTCCGGTGGCCGAGCTGGTGGACGGCTTGACCAAGCTGGAAAAACTCGAGTTCGACACCCGCGAACAAAACCAAGCCGAATCGTTTCGCAAAATGCTCTTGGCCATGGCCAAGGACGTGCGGGTCATCCTCATCAAGTTGGCCGACCGCACCCACAACATGCGCACCATGGGCGATATGCCGCGCACCAAGTGGGGTCGCATCAGCCGCGAAACCCTGGAAATTTACGCGCCCATCGCCCACCGCTTGGGCCTGAACTTCACCTACCGCGAGCTGCAAGACCTGTCGTTTCGCTTCCTGCTGCCTTGGCGCTACCAAGTACTCAACAAGGCCTTGGAAAAATCGCGCAAGCGCCGCACCGACCTGATCGACCGCGTCAAACTCGAGGTGCAGCAAGCCTTTGAGGCCCAAGGCATGGCGGTGCGCATCTTGGGCCGCGAAAAAACCCTGCACTCGATTTATCAAAAAATGGACGGCAAACACCTGTCGTTTTCGCAGGTCACCGACATCTACGGCTTTCGCATCATCGTGCCCGAGATCAAGGACTGCTACACCGGCATGGGCATCTTGCACCAGATGTACAAACCCGTGCCGGGCAAGTTCCGCGACTACGTGGCCATTCCCAAAGCCAACGGCTACCAGTCGCTGCACACCACCTTGATTGGGCCCGTGGGCACCAACATCGAATTCCAGTTGCGCACCGAATCGATGGACGTGGTGGCCGAATCCGGCGTGGCGGCGCACTGGCTCTACAAAGCCAAAGCGCCGGACAGTGCCGCCGCACAAAACTTGGGCACGCAGTGGCTGCAGTCCTTGCTGGACATCCAACAAGAAACCCACGACGCCGCGGAGTTCTGGGACCACATCAAGATCGACCTCTTCCCTGATGCGGTGTATGTCTTCACGCCCAAAGGCAAGATCATGGCCATGCCGCGCGGCGCCACGGTCATGGACTTCGCTTACGCCATCCACAGCGGTGTGGGTCATCACGCTGTGTCTTGCCGCATCAACGGCGAGCAACGCGCCCTGCGCTCAGAGCTCAGCAACGGCGATGTGGTCGAGGTGATCACCGACGCCAAAGCCGAACCCAGCCCGGTGTGGTTGTCGTTCGTGAAGACTGGTCGTGCCCGTTCCAAAATCCGCCACCACTTCAAGACCGCCGGTGAAAACACCAGCGTCGACTTGGGGCGTCGCATGCTCAGCCAAGCCTTGCGCAGCGAGGGTTTGGCGACCATGCCCGGCGAGGGTGACACAGACAAACCCTTGTGGGACAAGCTCTTGCGCTTCACCGGCAACCGCACGGAGAACGAGCTGCTCAGCGATATTGGCATGGGCAAACGCATCGCCAGCATGGTGGCCAAAAAATTGGCGGCCATCATGACCGAGGCCGGTCAGCGCCCCGACCCCTTGCTCATCACCACCGCTCGCTTCAGCGTCGACGAAGACACGGTGAGCCAAGGTGTGCTCACACTCGACGGCAGCGAAGGCCATTCGGTGCAATACGCCAGCTGCTGCAAACCGATTCCGGGTGACGGCATCGTGGGTTACTTGGGTCGTGGCGAGAGCCTGATGGTGCATACCCAAGAGTGCCCCAACGGCAAACGCCTGTTGGCGCGCGACAGCGAACGCTTCTTGGGTGTGGAATGGTCAGAAGAACCAACCCGCGCGTTTGAAACAGGGGTTTTGGTGACCGTGGCCAACGGCAAAGGCGTGCTGGCACGCGTGTCGGCGGCGGTGGCCGCAGCCGAGGCCGACATCACCCACGTCGACATGGGTCGCGAACCCGCGCAAAGCACCACCGACTTGGTGTTCACACTCGCCGTGCGCGACCGCGTTCACTTGGCCGAAGTGTTGCGCACGCTCAAGCGCACGCCATCGGTCATCAAGGCGCAGCGGGCCAAACCCGCTCGGACTTGATTCACCCCTTTTCGGGGTAACTGACCGCCAACACTTCCAGTTCATCCCAACCGCTGGGCAACTGCAATCGCACCACATCGCCCAATCGGCTTTTGAGCAAAGCCCGCGCCACTGGCGAGACCCAGCTGATCTGCTGCGCCGCGCTGTCGGCCTCGTCCACACCCAAAATGGTCACCGTGGTCTCGGTGCCGCGCTGGTCGGCGTAGGTCACGGTGGCGCCAAAAAACACCTGATCGCGGCCGTGGTGAATGCTGGGTGTGACGACCTCAGCGATCTCCAAGCGCTTGGTCAAAAAACGGATGCGACGGTCGATTTCGCGCAAGCGTTTTTTGCCGTAGAGGTAGTCGCCGTTTTCGGACCGGTCACCGTTGCTCGCGGCCCAATGCACGATCTCGACGATGCGCGGACGCTCCTCGTCGATGAGCGATATCAGCTCGTTGCGCAAGCGGTCGTAACCGCTTTGGGTGATGTAGTTTTTGCCAGAAGGCAATGGCGGCGCGGTGCCGGGGGCATCGTCATCGTCCGCGTCGTCCGTTTCGCGGGTGAAAGCTTTGCTCATGCGGTGGTCCAGGGTATGAAACGAAAAAGCCCTAGAACATCGCTGTTCTAGGGCATCTCGTTTGGTGCGGCTGGCAGGAATCGAACCCACGACCCCTTGGTTCGTAGCCAAGTACTCTATCCAGCTGAGCTACAGCCGCCAAGACATGCATTGTAGCATGGTTTTGGCGGCTTATTCGCGCTCACTCACCTTTGACGATGGTGCAAGACTTTCCGTAGAAACCCAAGATGCGGAACACATCGCGGTCGACAGTGGAGACCACCTTGATGTCCGCTTGCTTCTTGGCTTTTTCGATGGACGCATCGCCCACCGCCAAGATACCCAGGATGTTGTGAACGCAAGCTTCACCTGTTTTGCTGGTGCCCGGTGCTGCGGTTGCAGTGATCGGGTCAACCGCATTGGTGAACACAAACGCCCAGCCAGCCGAAGTAGATGACGTGGACGCACAGCCACTCAAAGTTGCCGCTGCTGCCAATACCAACACAGAAACCAATTTCATGTCGTTCTCCTTTTAAAAATGACAATTGATTGTAGCTTTGATAATTTTTAAACGCTGTTGAAACGGTCTTCCGCCGTCAATATCAACATGCTCACCACAAATTGGATCACTTTTATCATTTTTTGTATTGAAAAGTATGAATTTGATAGGTTTTGAAAGGAATAAACATATATGCAGTAGAAAATGTCGAAACCTACAACTTATCAATTCAAAAATGCCAAGCACATCCAAACACCTGACGCGAAACTGGCTCGGCCGCGCGTTGCTGTTGTTGACGCTGGGGATGGGTTGGTGTAGTGCTCAAGCACAATCGCTGACGCCGGGTGATGTGCAAAGGCAAGTCCAGCCAGCAGCGCCCAGCGTCTTGCCCAAGCTCAGCACCATCCCTCCCCGCTTTTACGAGCCCTCCACTTTGCTGGCCGGCGATCGAGTGGTGCGCGTGGTGGCTTGGCAGCTCGAAGGCAACTCGGCCATCTCCACACCGGCGCTGCTGCAGTGGCTCAAGCCCTTCACCAATGTGAACCTGTCGTTCCGGCAGATCAACGAAGCGGCCATCTTGTTGCAGCAGATTTACCAAGACGCTGGTTGGGTGGCGCGCGTGGTGGTGCCGGCACAAGACATCACCGAAGGCACCGTCACCTTGCGCATCATCGAAAGCCGCTTGGGCGCGGTCACCGTCGCCCAAGCAGAAGCACCGCGTGTGCAGCTGGAGCGCATCCGCCGCACCGTCGAAGCCACCGTGAACACCGAAGGTTTGTTGCGCACCGATCGCGTGGAAAGCGGCGTGTTGTTGGCCGATGACTTGGCGGGCATCAGTGTGGCATCGAGTTACGAAGCCGGTTTGCAAGATGGCACCTCAGACGTGGTGTTGTTGACCAGCCCAGAGCCCTTGCTGTCGGGCAGCTGGTTGGTGGACAACGGTAACTCGCGCTCGGTCGGCACCGACCGGGGCTTGCTCAACCTCTCGCTCAACAGCCCCTTTGGCTCGGGTGAATCGCTGAGCGCACAAGTGCTGCACAGCCGAGGCAGCGACTTCGTGCGATTGGGCGCCAGCGTACCCGTGGGTTACAGCGGCCTCAAGCTCAGCCCTTTCGCCAGCCACATGGAATACCAGGTGCTGACGCCCGATGCCAATGGCGCCGCGCAGGACATCACCGGCACCGTCAAGGCTGTGGGCGTGGACCTGAGCTACCCCATCATTCGACAAGCCTTGAGCAACCTCTACCTGCAATCGGGTTGGAAACAAACACGCTACAACAGCGATAGCAACGGCCTTGCCAGTCGCTTCCACATCGATGTGGGCCAAGTGGGTTTGCAAGGCAACTTCGTGGACAACTGGCTGGGCGGTGGCTCTAACACCTACAGCCTCACATACCACCAAGGTCGCAAATCGAGCGATCCTTTTGCTCAAGCCGCAGACAACACCATCGGTGACTACCGTAAGTTTTCTTGGTCGGCCAACCGACAACAGGTGCTGTTGCCCAGTCTCACGCTCTACGCCGCGGTGCAAGGGCAAGACACCGGCAGCAAGCCCTTGGATGGTTCAGAAAACATGAGCCTGGGTGGCCCCAACGGTGTCCGCGCCTACCCCAGCGGCGAAGCCAGTGGTCCCCTGGGCCGCATGGTGAATGTGGAATTGCGCTGGCGACCGCATGAGCGTTGGCAAGTCACCCCGTTTTACGACTGGGGCGAAGTGTCCAAACGCGAACTCACACCCGATAGCTATGGCCTCAAAGGCGCTGGCGTGTCGCTGCTGTGGAACGGCCCCAAAGGTTTGACCGCACAGGCCACCTACGCACGACGCGATGGCAACAACCCCAACCCCGATCCCACCACAGGACAAGACCGCGACGGTTCGCTCAAACGCGACCGTTTCTGGCTGAGCCTGAACCAATCGTTCTGACGTGAACAAGACCTGCCGAGTCATTTGGAGCCACGTACACCGCCACATGGTGGTGGTGTCCGAGCTCGTCTCTGGGCGGGGTAAAACACAAAGCACACAAACCGCCACTGGCGGCACCGGCAGCGCTTTCAGCGGCGCCTTGCATTTGTTGTCCGTGTGTTTGGCCATCGGGTTTGGGGTCTTGGCGTCGGACCGCGTCGCGGCTCAAGCCCTGCCCACCGGCGGCCAAATCGCGGCGGGCCAAGCCAGCATCAGCACCAGCGGTGCGAACATGGTGGTCGACCAAAGCACCCAGCGTGCGGTGGTCAACTGGCAAAGCTTCAACATCGGTGCGGGTGCCCATGTGCACTTCAACCAACCCAGCAGCACCTCATCCACACTCAACCGCGTGCTCGGCCCCGACGCCAGCACCATCCTCGGGCGCATCACCGCACCGGGCCAAGTGATCATCAGCAACGGCAACGGCGTGTTCTTCGGTCGCGGCAGCATGGTCGATGTGGGCAGCCTGATCGCCACCACCCACAGCATCAGCGACGAACGCTTCATGGCTGGCGACCTGCGCTTTGAGCGCAACGGCGCCACCGGCAGCGTGGTCAACGAAGGCGAGCTTCGCGCCAAACTCGAAGGCTACATCGCACTCATCGCGCCCGAGGTTCGCAACCAAGGCCTGATCGTGGCGCGCAAAGGCACCGTGGCCATGGCCGCCGGTGAAGTGGTGGAGCTGCAACTCGATGCCGCCAACAAGCTGGCCAACATCCGGGTGCAAGCGGGCCAATGGAAAGCCTTGGTGGACAACCGTGGCGTGGTCGAAGCCGAAGGTGGCTTGGTGATCTTGTCGGCCCAAGCATTGCACGAGTTGCAAGGCGGCGTGGTGCGCCACAGCGGCACGATCAGCGCTAAGAGCATGACCGAGGTCGGTGGCCGCGTGATCCTCTCGGGCGATGCCGTTCACTTGGAACGCGGCTCCACCATCGACGCCAGCGGCGCCACTGGCGGCGGTCGCATTGAAACCTCGGGCCTCACCGTCAGCACCGAAGGCGCGAACGTCCAAGCGGGTTCCAGCCAAGGACCCAACGGCCTGTGGTTGATCAAACAAGGCTTGACCGCGATCACCCAAGGCGTGGCTGAGACCCTGGCCCGCACGCTCAACACCGGCACGAACGTGAGCACCGTCACCGCTGGCGATGTGGTTTGGAAAGCTGATGTGAGCTTGGTCACCAGCACCGACCAAGACACCCAGCTGAGCATCGAGACGCTCGACGGCGGCGACATCGAGATGCAAAGCGATGCCCGCGTAGAGAGCCAATCCGGCAAGCTCGATGTGTCGATGAAGGCCGACGGCCGCTTCGACATGGCCGTGGGCGCGAGCATCACCACCCGCGGCGGATCGGCGCGCTTCTTGGCCAACGGCCAAATGCCCGCGCTGCTGACGCGCAAACCCGACGAAGAGCCTGAAGCTCAGGGCGCCGCGCTGGAACCCGTTTCACCGCAGACGCCCGAGCCGCAAGCGCGAATCGCCGGCACGGTGGACGTGTCGTCGGCACAAGGCCAAGGCGGCATCGTCACGGTGGAAGCCGAACACATCCTGCTCACCGACAGCAGCACCTTGCTGGCCACCGGCGCCACCGGTGGTGGCGCGGTCTTGGTGGGTGGCGACTGGCAAGGCGGCGCCAACGAACAGCGCCGCGTGTTTGCCGACCCCAACGCCCTGCACCAAGCCACCACGGTGACGATGGAGAGCGGCGCGCTGATCGATGCCAGCGCGACCGACAACGGCAAGGGTGGTACGGTGGTGTTGTGGGCTGATGCCCACCGAGTGGGTACACAAACCCAGTTCGCAGGAACGATTCTGGCGCGCGGGGGCACTCAAGCCGGTGACGGTGGACTGGTAGAGACTTCGGGTCATACCCTCAATTCCGAGAGTGGCTTTGTCAATGCCGGTGCCGACCATGGAAAAGGTGGTCTCTGGCTGCTCGACCCTTCAGATTCCACCATCACGCAGGCCGTGGCAGATGGTTATCGAAACACCCTCAACACAGGCACCAGCGTCGAGAACCTGGTCACAAACGGCACGATCACCTGGGGCAACGGCGTTACGCTGACTAAATCATCCGGTGGCGATGCGACGCTAACTCTCCGTACCAATGGCACAGGCGGTGCGGTTCGAAACATCAGCTTCAACAACAACACCATCGTTTCGACCAGTGGCAAGCTGAATTTGATCGTGTGGGTAGATTCTCAAGGGACCTGGAACGGCTCTGGCCGGATTTACATTGGGGGGACCACCATCACTACCAACGGTGGGCACCTCTGGATGGGCTCAGCCGTGCAAGCTTCCAACCTCTGGAACGGTTTGGCAGTGGGGTCGGGTGAAGCCTACACCTGGCTGTCCAATGTCAGGGCTGTACATATTGAAAACAGCACTATCAATACGGCGGCTGGGAGTGTTCGCATCGCAGGTTTGAACTGGTTTACAGCTACAGGCACCCACGGTACTGAAGATAGGGGCGTCTGGATCGACAGAAGCACGATCAGATCCACCTCAGGAAACATTGACATCAGCGGCACGGTCAGAGGCCGGTACACCAACGGGCAGGGGTTGCGCATTGCCAGCGGTGCCGCCGGCAACACAATGATCGAGACGACCTCGGGCAATATCACCCTGACAGGTGAGGTCGCTGATCAAGACAGTGGCTCCGGTACGCGGCATGCTTTAGCTATCGCTGCTGCAAATGCGAACGACCAGACAATCATCCGCAGCACCACGGGCAACATCACGCTGACGGGAAGAAGTACAGCTACTCGGCACCCCGATTCAAGCGGTGTCGTCATGTCGGCTGGAGCCAGTGCCGGTGTTCAGGTGGTCTCGCAAAGTGGCGCCATCACTTTTACTGGCTCTGTCACCAACCCTGCATCGAGCCAATTTAGGAATGGCATCCTCCTTTCAGCAGTGGACAACCCCAACGGAATACGTATCGGCTTCGACGGTACCAACGCTTACAGCGGCAACATTCGCTTTATCAGCGATTCGATCCTTCAGCGTCACCAAAATGCTGGCTCAGGTTCCTTGAGTGTTCAAACCACAGGCGCTCTGACTTTCGAATCGGAGGGTGCATCGTTTTCGCATTTGCGTGCCGGTGATTCTGGCACCTTGTCATTTGACAACGATTGGAACTTTGGCACTTCCTTGGGAAGCTTGACGATAGGTAAGACCACCAACACTGCTGGCATCACCATGGGGTCGGCACAAACGGTGAATGGCGCTGTCAGTATTTTCGGCGGAGCCGTAGCACTCAACGCCAATTTGACCAGCACCGCCACCACCGGCAGCGGTATCACCATCACAGCGCAGTCCATCACGCAAGCGGCGGGTGTGAGCGTGACCACCAGTGGCGGCAACATTGCCTACACGGCTTCGGGAATGGCCACCACATCGAATGAAGACATGGCGATCCGCATTGGGGGGTTTACAGGTAGCCGATCCACCCTCAATGCCAATGGGGGCAACATCACCCTGCAGGGCTCTTATGGCAGCACGGATACAGCAGGGGGTTTCGATTCGTCTGTGTGGATTTTTGGAACAGACATCCGAACTTCAGGTGCTGGCGCCATCAGCATCACAGGTGATGCGAGCAATTCCACCACCACCACCATTTCGGTGTTTGGCTTGAACATCAACCGGGATACGCTGATTCAGTCCGAATCTGGGGCTATCCAGCTCACCGGCATTGGTGGCCGTGCTTCCAGTAATTCGCGCGGCTTCGTCATCGATAGTTCGGGCGCCAGACTCTTGTCGGCTTCGGGCGCCATCACAATCCGGGATCAACAGCCCTCCAACACGATTGCCGGTTACAGCTACAGCGGCCTTTACTTGAGGCCTGGCAGTGCCAGCGATGCACACATTTTTTTAGGCGCGGACGGCAGCAACGTCACGTCGAGCTCCTCCAGCATCACCATTCAGTCAGATCGACTCACCTTTGATGCCAATGGCAGCAGCACCATCAGAGCCAACACCACGGGTGTGCTGACGATGGAATCGATCGGCAGCAGTTTTGCCGGTGCAATCAACACACAGCTCTGGGACTTCGGCACTTCGCTGGGCGGCTTGACCATTGGCAAGCCCACCAACAACGTTTCTGTGCTTGTGCCTTATTCGGTGACCGTGGCTGGAGCGGTCTCGGTTTATGGCAGTCGTTTGTTCCTGGCTGGCGATCTGACTTCTTCCGCCGGCGGCAACCTTTTGTTGCAAGGCAGCGGAGATGTCACCTTGGTGGGCAACGCCAGCACAACGGGCACCTTCACGGCCACAGCGGGTTCGGCCAACAGCTTCTTGATGGGCATGAACTACAGCACCGGGGTGGGCTCCACCATCACGGCCAATGGCGGTGTCACCATCAACGCTGGCACCAGCCACTTTGCGGGCAATATCACCACCGTAGGCACAGGCATCAGCGTGACGGGCAATGTGCAAGTGGCCAACCTCAGCGCAAACCCAGCGACCACTCCTGTGACGTTCAATTCCGCCGGTGGTGCCATCAGTCTGACGGGTGGCACCATCTCTGGCTACAGCGGAACCTTGGCCGACTACGCCCTGCTTAGCCTCAACCGAGGCAAAGCCGCAACGGGCTCTGGCGTGAACATCAGCGCGCTCACGACTGGCGGCAACAGCAGCTTGCTTTACAGATTTACCAACACTGGCAACGACACTTTCTACACACCTTATGGCGTGTCCGCCGTGAACTACTTGGTCGTTGGTGGTGGCGGTGGTGGCGGACGCAGTCTTTCTGGGAGCAGAACCGGCGGCGGCGGCGGCGGCGGCGGGGTGGCCAACGGTACTTACAACCTCAGCAGCAACAGCATCAACTTGGCTGTTGGCGCAGGTGGCGAGTATCAAGCGCAAGGAGCAGACTCCTTTTTGGGTGTCATCTTGGTCGGTGGTGGTGGTGTGGGGGGCGGCTACAACGACGATTGCTGTTCTACCAATAGTGCGACTGTTGGCACAGGGGGGGCAGGTTATACAGCGGGTGGTGGTGGTGGTGGTGCCGGCTTCAGGGGAACTGGTACCAGAGCAGGCGGCGTAGGAACTCAACGTAGCGGTGGGAACGGTGGTTCCACCAGCTCCGGTGGTTGGGGTGGTGCCGGTGGTGGCGCCGGTGGCAGCGCCGTCACAGAAACGGCAGGTGTGGGTATTACATCTGAAATTACAGGCACCAGCGTGATGTATGGTTCAGGTGGGCGACCCAACAGTTCCCCCTTGGCCAATTCAGGCGGTGGGGGCGGTGCCCAGCACTATGGCACACCTAAAGGGGGGGATGGCATCGTCATCTTGCGCCACGACCTTGCTAACGCGTCACGCACAGCGGGCAGCGCGCTTAGGGTTGACACTGGCAGTGGAGCCCTCATATTCAGCTCGAACGTCTCAAACATCAACAGCCTCACGGTCAGCAGCACCAGCGACAACACCCTGAGCGCCGTGATTTCTGGCACCAGCTCACTTGTTAAACAAGGCTCTGGCACGCTGACCTTGTCAGGTGTGAACACCTACACGGGCACCACCACCATCGACGGCGGGACTTTGACCTTCGGCAATGCGGGCAAGATTTACCACTCGGCGAGTGGCAATGTTGGCGTCATCGCCACATTGAGCGTCAATACCGGTGCAGTGCTTGACGTCAAGAGTTGGGACTGGTCGGGCAGTCTTGGGCATTTGGATTATGTCGCCAGCAATATCGTCATCAACGGCGGTACGGTTCGCCAATCGGGCAGTTCAGCAAATGCTGCGGCTGGTACGAATTTGAGCTCTAGGCAGTACACCATCGGCCCAGGTGGTGCGACATTTGACAGTGCCACAGCAGGTGTTACCTGGACGATAGACCGCGACACCCGTTTTACGCAATATCAACTTGCTACTAGTGGCAATGTCACGCTCACGGGTGTGGGTGACATGGTCTTTAACACATGGCTGTCGGGTGCTTTCAGTCTAACCAAAACCGGGACGGGCACAGTCACACTTGGTGGCACCAACACCTACAGCGGTACCACCACCATCAACGCGGGCACGCTGTCTTTGGGTAGCGGCGGCTCAACAGGGACACTGGGGGCGTCTGCCAACTACAGCGCGGGCATTTCGGTGGCCACTGGCGCAATGCTGCGCATCAACAACACCTCCAGACAAATTTTCTCCGGAACACTCACTGGCGCGGGCGCCTTGAGCAAGCAAGGCAGCGGTAGCCTGATGTTGACTGGCAACAATGTGGGCTATTCGGGTGCGATTGGTGTCGATGCCGGTTCATTGGGCGTTTATTCGAACACGGCTTTGGGCGCCGGTGAAGTCACCCTGGCAGCCAGCACGAGCTTGTTGGTCGGCCGGTCCGTGACGCAGGTGGCCAACAACATCAGCCTCGCGGGCAATGCCACGGTGGATCTGGACACCGCTGTCGAGTACCTGATCGTGGGCGGTGGCGGTGGCGGAGGTGGCGGTACAGCCAGCGACCATGGCGGTGGTGGTGGTGGTGGTGGTGGCGTTCTCGCGGGTGCCCTGGACGTGTTGAACTCATCGGTCAACGTGACGGTGGGTGGAGGTGGCACTGCGGGCACTGCCAATGCCAGCCGTGGTGGAACCGGTGGTGTCTCGAGTTTTGACAGTGTCCAAGCTTCGGGCGGAGGCGGTGGTTCCAGTTATTTCGCTGGCGGTAGCGCTACTGTTGCCGGCGCATCAGGGGGTGGGGGTGCTGTCAGCGTCACAACAGCCAATCTGGCTGGCGCCGTTGGAGGCACGCAGGGCAACAGCGGCGGCAGTGTTGGTGGGTCAGGTACGAATTGGAAGGCGGGTGCTGGCGGCGGGGGAGCGGGCAGTGCTGGCGCCAGCGTATCAAGTTCAGGCGTTCAACAAGGTGGCGCCGGTGGTGCGGGTCTGGCCAGTTCGATCACAGGCGCATCCATTTTTTATGGCGCCGGTGGTGGTGGCGGTGGCAACACGGCGGGTCTTGGCGGCTCTGGTGTGGGTGGTAACGGAGGTAACTTTGCCGGCGGTTTGGCCACTGCTGGAAGTACAAACACCGGCTCTGGCGGTGGCGGTGGCATGGGCACAGGCGGATCCACCTCGACAGCCGGGGCTGCGGGTGGCTCGGGCATCGTGATCGTGCGCTACCTGGGTGGCTCTGCCGGTACAGGTGGTGCAGTCACCTCGGGCAGCGGCACCGCTGCTGGCCAGACGCTGCACACCTTCACGGCCACGGGCAACGGCACATTGAGCCTAGGTGCAGTGGCACCGGTGCTCAGCGGCAACATCACCGGCGCGGGTGCGTTGACGGTAGACGCGACAGGCGGCACTGTCTCGCTGACTGGCACCAACAGTTTTGGCAACACCACCATCAGTGGCGGTACGCTCAAGGTGGGCAACAACACCAACACCGGCAGCCTAGGCACGGGCGCGGTTACTAACAATGCGTCGCTGGTGTTTGACCGTTCCAACGATGTCAGCATTGCCAATGCGATCAGCGGCACGGGCTCGGTGATCAAGCAACAGGCGTCCACCGTGACGCTGACGGGCAGCAACAGCTATTCGGGCACCACCACCATCAGCGCGGGCACCCTGCAGATTGGCGCGGGCAGCACCAGCGGCACCTTGGGCAGCGGGGCGGTGACCAACAACGCCACGCTGAGCTTCAACCGCAGCGATGACGTGACGGTGACCAATGCGATTTCGGGCACGGGTGCTTTGACCAAGCTGGGCAGCAACACGCTGACGCTCACAGCCAACAACACCTACGCCGGCACCACTACCATTAACGGTGGCACCTTGGTGCTGCAACACGATGCGCCCAACCCCACGAGCAAGACGTTTGCGGGCACGGGCGCCTTGCGGATTGAATCAGTGGGCACCACGTTTACCAGTGCACTCGATACAAGTACCTGGAACTTCGGTAACCAGCTCACCAGCTTGACGATCGGCAAGAGCACGAACACAGCCAACGTGACGCTGGGTGCCATGACAGTGGCTGGACCGATTCAAATTTATGGTGGCAGCTTGGTCATCAATGGTCATTTGACGGCCACGAACGGCAGCATCCTGCTGGATGCCGACACTGGTTCAACGCTGAATCAATCCACCCGTGGTATTCAGTTAGGCACGGGCGTACGCATCAAGACCAACACGAGTGGCAATATCACACTGCTGGGCCGATCGGGCAACGGCAATACGAACCTTCTGCATGGCATCACTGCGGAGACTGGAGCAAGCCTCGATGCGGCGGGTGATTTGATCCTGACTGGTTCGTCTTTTTCAGCTGGTAGCTGGAGCAGGGGCGTCAGTTTGCAGGGTGCTACGCTGAAGGCGGGCGGGAGCATTTCGATCACGGGTCAGCATTCACCTGGGGCAACTTACGCTGTTGCGCTTGAGGCCTATGCAGGAACTCAAAGCACCCTAACGGCTGGAACAGGCATCACGCTCGAAAGCCTCAACAACACAGTGGGTACCGTTCAGCTGGGAGATGCCACCTCTTTGAATGGAGGCTCCGGTGACATTGTGATCAAGGCTGCTGTCATTGGCACCATTACCAGTACCAGTGTTCGAAACCTGACCACAACAGGAAGTATTTTCCTTTTACCTGACGCAGACCAAACTTCGTTTGGTGAAGCAGTCAATACACAGTATTTGAATTTTGCAAATGCTGCAGGACTGACGATCGGTGGTGCTGGTAATACGGCTGCCGTGACGCTGGGCCGTGCCATTACAGTCGCAGGCCCCATCACTGTTCATGGGGGCAATATCGCCATTAGCACTGCCGTAACTGCGACTGGTAACAACGTCAACCTGCACGCCACTGGCAATGTGACGCAGACGGCGGCCATCACGGCAGCAGGCCTGGGCTTGAACGGCACGGGCAACTTTACACTCACCAACACCAGCAACAACATCACCACCCTGGCGGGCGGCAGCAGTACCACCAAGCTGGGCAATGTGAATGTGGTGAACAGCGGTGCGCTGACCATTGGCACCGTCAACCCCACAGGCATCACCAGCACAGGCACGGTGCGGGTGGAAACGCTGTCGGGCAACTTAACACTGGCTGCAGCCATCGACACCACCAGCACATCGGCCGACGCGGTGATATTGAACGCGGGCAAGGACGCAGCAGCGGGCACATCCACGGGTGGCAACATCATCGTCAGCGGCTCACCCACCATCACCATGGGCACGGGTGGCATCGCCAAGCTCTACACAGGCAGTGTGAGTGGCAGCACGGGCCTCACCGATTTTGTGGGTGATGGTTCAGGGCGTTTCCGCTACAACACGTCTCACGGCAGTGCGGGCTTTACCACGGCGCTGACAGCGGGTGTGAATGCGCTCTACCGAGAGCGGCCATCGGTGTCGGGCACCATCAGCACAGGAACGATGGTGTACGGCAGCAACTCGCCGAGCTTCACGTTCACCGGTGGCTCGGGCATCGTGAACGGTGACAGCACATCTGGCATCTCGATCACATCGCCGCTGTACTCCACCAGCAACCAACTGCGCGTGGGCACCTACAGCGTGACAGCCGCTGGCTTGGCGGCCTTGGGTTACAACGTGGCCAGCGTGACGAACGGCAGCGTCACCGTCACGGCCAAGGCCCTGGACGTGTCGGGCCTGACAGCAGGCAACAAGGTGTATGACGGCAACACCACAGCCACTTTGAGCGGCACACGGGCGCTGACCTCGGGCGCCGCCACCAGTGCCGACGGCAAGTTTGTGACCAACGATGTGGTGTCGTTGACTGGCACGGCGGCGGGGGCCTTTGCCGATGCCAATGTGGCCAACAACATTGGTATCGCGGTGAGCGGGTTGAGCCTGACGGGTGCTGATGCAGGCAACTACACGCTCAATGGACTGAGCCTGTCGGCCAACATCACCCCACGCCCGATCACCCTCACCGCCAACTCGGTCACCAAGGTTTACGGCAACAGCGACCCCACCTTGGGTTACAGCGTGGAAGCGTCGAGCACGGGCAGGGGTTTGGTGGTGGGCGACAGCTTCTCGGGCAGCGTGGCGCGTGTGGCAGGTGAGAACGTAGGCAGCTACGCCATCAACCAAGGCACCGTCGCCAACAGCAACTACAACATCACCTGGGTGGCCAACAACTTGACCATCACTGCGCGACCCATCACCTTGACGGCCAATGCGGTCACCAAGGTGTACGGCGACAGCGACCCCACCTTGGGCTACAGCGTGGAGGCATTGGGCGTGAACCGTGGATTGGTGGCGGGCGACAGCTTCAGCGGCAATGTGTCGCGTGCGGCGGGCAGCAACGTGGGCAGCTACGCCATCAACCAAGGCACGGTGGCCAACAGCAACTACAACATCACTTGGGTCAGCGACAACCTGAGCATCACCGCTCGCCCGATCACGCTGACGGCCAACGCAGCCACCAAGGTCTACGGCAACGCCGACCCCAGTTTGGGTTTCACCGCCGAAGCGCTGGGCACCAGTCGCGGATTGGTGGCGGGTGACAGCTTCACGGGCAGCGTGGCGCGCGTGGCCGGTGAAGATGTGGGCAACTACGCCATCAACGCTGGCACTGTGGCCAACAGCAACTACAACATCACCTGGGTCAGCAACAACCTGAGCGTGACGGCACGCTCTATCACCCTCACAGCCACGGCGGCCACCAAGGTCTATGGCGAGAGCGACCCCACACTGGCCGCCACGGTCACAGCCGGTAGCTTGGCTTCGGTGGCGGTGATCGACACCTTGGCCGATGTGACCGACACGCTGACACGCGATGCGGGCACCAACGTCGGCAACTACGCCATCCAACTGGGCCAAGGCACCAAAGCGAGCAACTACGCCATCACCTGGCTCGGCAACAACCTGAGCATCACGCCGCGCACCGTGACGCTCTCGGCCAGCAAGGTGTACGACGGCACTTTGGGCTTGACCGGTTCTCAGCTGACCATCGGCAACACCGTGGGTGGCGAAACCTTGAGTTTCAGCGGGGCCACCATCAACAGCCGGCACGTGGCCGATGTGGGCAAATACATCACCGCACTGACCTTGGGTGATGGCTCTGGCTTGGCCAGCAACTACCAGTTGCCGACGTTGAATACCGCGAATGCGCCGGTGACCATCACGGCTGCGACCCTGACCAGCAGCCTGCTCAACACGAACGTGAGCAAGGTGTACGACGGCACCACCAACACCCCCAGCAGTTTTGTGCCTTCGTTCGCCATCACGGGCTTTGTATCGGGCGATAGCGCTGCCGTGTTGCAATCCACTGGCGCTGCCTACAACAGTGCCAACGTGGTGGGTGCCACCCAAATTGCGCTGACAGGCTTGACCATCGACAGCATCACGGGCACGGCCGGCTCGCGCACAAGTGACTATGTTTTGGATGCGACCACCAAGACCGTGGCCGCCACCATTACCCCTGCCAGCTTGACCGTCAGGGCCAATGACGATGCGAAGTTCGTGACGTCCAGCGACCCTGTGTTCACGGCTTCTTATGCAGGGTTTGTGAACGGCGAAAGCACCAGCAACCTCTCGGGCAGTTTGAACCTGAGCCGTGCCACACCCGGAACGAACACCGCCGGCACTTATGAGAATGAGATCGTGGCCTCGGGATGGCAATCCAGCAACTACAACATTCAATACGTCAGAGGTAAGCTGACGATCGTTCCATCCAACCAGCTGCTGGTGCGGGTCAGCAACGTCAATAACACCTACGGAACAGCCACCGACTACTCGGTGACGTCGGTGGAGTACTACAACGGTGCACAGGTGGTTCGACTGGACAACGCCAGCGTGCCCAACGCCAGCGTGACGAATACCAACAACGCGGTGGTCGTGGCCGACGGATCAGGCGCGCAAGCCAGCTTCACCTTGGCACCCATCGGGGCAAGCACCTCCACCACCAACCTGGTGAATGTGGGTGCTTACCAGATCGGTATTTCGGGCACCGTCACCGAAAACAGCGCCAACTTCAGCGACACCATCACGGTGGTCGGTTCGCACCAAATCAACACCAAAGGTGTGAGCGTCAACCTGGCGTCCAGCGTTGAAAAGGTTTACGACGGCAACACATCAATGGCCAACGTGTCCTTGGATTTGACGGGACGGGTCGTCAGCGGCAACTTGAGCGACGATGTTGGCGTCAGCGGTGTGGGCGAATACAGTGCCGCCAACGCCGGCACGCAACTGAACTACAGCATCAGCCAACTGGCTTTGTCGGGTGCAGACGCCAGCAACTACTACCTCATTGGCGGCAACCAGATCAGTGGTAACAACGGTGTGATCACGCCCAAAGCGGTCACCTTAACGGCCCCTGTGGTCAGCAAAACCTACGACGGCAACACCAGCTACACCTTGACAGCCGCCGATTTGGCCGCGATCACCAACAGCGGCGACTTGGTCAGTGGCGAGAGCATCACCGCCGCCACCGTCACGTTCGACACCCGACACGTGGGCACAGGCAACAAGACGGTGTCATTGAACGCGGTGACCGCCAGCTCGTCGAACAGCAACTACACCTTCACACTGAACCAGAACAGCACCAGCACCATCACCCAACTGGCCTCGGCCACTTGGGTGGGCAGCGATGGCGACAACTGGTCTGACGCCAGTAAATGGGCGGTGACGGGCAACCTGAGCCAAACCGGTGTGTTGGCCGATGGCGGTAACGTGGCCTTGGCCATCATCCCGAGCAGCTTCACGGGCACCGTGGTGGCCGACAGCGCTCACGGCCACCAAGGCAAGATCGACATTCGGGGTGGCACCCTGTCGGTCAGTTCGGACAGCCACTTGGGTGCACCACCGGTGTCCTTGATCAGCGATGCCATCACCTTGAATGGCGGCACGTTGCTGGCCACCGACAGTTTCACGCTCAACAGCCAACGCGGCATCGTCTTGGTTGGCAGCGGCACCGTGGATGTGGCCAGCGGTAAAGCCTTGAGCTTCGGCGGCAGCATCACGGGCACTGGTGACCTCATCAAAACGGGACTGGGCAACTTCAACCTGTTGGCCGCAAACAGCTTTGTGGGCAACACCAGCGTGAGCGTCGGTACCGTCGGCTTGGGTCACAACCAAGCTTTGAGCACGGGCACGGTGACCTTGGCCAACGGATCGGGCTTGCGTTTCAATGCTTCGGTGAGCACGTTGGCCAACGACATGAGCATCGCTGGCACGGTGGACTTGGGTCTGGACAGTTTGACACCCAACACCGTGGCCACCACGCTCAGCGGCGTGATCAGCGGCAGTGGTTCCTTGGACATCGACGCCACCGACGGCGAAGTGCTTTTGGCTGGAGAGAATACCTACAGCGGTGGCACCACCATCAGCGGTGGCGATGTCCACATGGGCGCTGGCGGCACCACCGGCCAATTGGGCACGGGCGACGTCGTCAACAACGGTCGCTTGGTGTTCAACCGCAGCAACGACTTCACGTTTGCGCGAGCCATCAGCGGCACGGGCTCCATCGTCAAACGGTTGCCCAACACCGTCACCCTGACCGGCAACAACACGCATAGCGGCATCATTTCCATCAGCAACGGCACCTTGCAGGTGGGTGCGGGTGGCGCAGTGGGCACCCTGGGCACCGGTAACGTGGACAACGATGGCGCCCTGATCTTCAACCGCTCGGACGATGTGACGGTGGCCAACACCATCAGCGGCAGCGGCAGCTTGAGTAAGCTGGGCAACAACACCCTCACGCTCACGGCCAACAGCAGCTACAGCGGCAGCACCGCCATCGCGGGGGGCGCCTTGGTCTTGTCCAACAACGCGCCCACCACCAGCACATCGGGATTCTCTGGCCCAGGCAGCTTGCGCATCGAACCCACCGGGGACAACTTCAGCGCCGCCTTCAGCACCAACGGTTGGGTGTTTGCTTCTACCCTCACCGGCCTGACCATCGGCAAAGCCAGCAACGCCGATGGCACCCAAGACGCCGATGTCACCTTGGCCAGCGCCATCACCCTCAACGGCCCCTTGGCTGTGTTCGGCAAGAACATCGTGGTGAGCGCCAACATCGACACCTCCGCATCGAACGTGGGCCATGTCAGCTTGACGGCATCGGGCAAAACCACCTTGGGCAACATCACGGTCGGCGGCAATTTCAACAGCATCACCCGCGGCGTCGGGGTGCTGGGCGGTGTGACACAAAGCAGTGGCACAGCCCTCAGCGTGCGCGGCACAGCCACCTTCACTGCGAATACCGGCACCCTACAAACGGCCGCGATCAACAACGCAGGCAACGCGTTCGATGGCGTCGTCTCGTTTGTCGGCACCAACGGGGGTAGCTGGGATGGTGTGGCGGTGGCCGATGGTGACGACGGCCTGACCTTGGGCGATGTTCAGACCAGCGGCGATTTGAGCGTCAGCAGCACCGATGGCGCCATCACGCAAGCCGCCAACACCACCATCGCTGCCGATGACACCACCACGTTGGTGGCCACACAAACCGTCAACGGTCAAGTTCAGGCGCAAGACATCACGCTCGACGGCAACAACGACTTCGGTGGCACGGTCAACGCCACAGGCGCCGACATCACCTTGGTCGATGCCACGGGCGGCTTGGAGCTGGGCAACATCACCGCCAGCGGCACCTTAGAAGCCAGCAGCACCGATGGCGCCATCACGCAGGCCGCCAACACCACCATCGCTGCCGATGACACCACCACTTTGGTGGCCACACAAACCGTCAACGGTCAAGTTCAGGCGCAAGACATCACCCTCGACGGCAACAACGACTTCGGTGGCACGGTCAACGCCACGGGCGCCGACATCACCTTGGTCGATGCCAACAATGGTCTGGCCTTAGGCAATGTGCAAGCCAGCGGCGATTTGAGCGTCACCAGCACCGATGGCGACGTTGTTCAGGCCAACGGGGCCACCCTGATTGCGGGTGGTGCGACGACTGTTGTGGCTTCGGATGGCAACTCACCTGCCAACAACTTCGATGTGGTGTTGGGCAACATTGGCAACACGTTCACCGGCGCTGTCAGCGTCGCGGCCGATGACGTGACCCTGAACAGCGCCGGCGCACTGAGCGCGGCCATCACCGCCTCCGGTGACGCCGCACTCACCAGCGTGGGCAACCTCAGCGTCTCCGGATCGGCCGCTGACCTGACCACCACCGTTACTGGTGCCAACAGCACCACCACGCTGGGCAACACCACCGTCAGCGGTGTGCTCGATGTGAACGCCACGGGCAACGTGGCACAAACCGGCAACCTGGTCGTGACTGGCACCGCCGCCATCACCTCCACTGCCGGCAGCGTGGACCTCAGCAGCCCGACCAACACCTTCAACGGTGCTGTCACCGTGGACGCCGACGACAACGTCGACTTGGCCGCCACCGGCACCCTCACCACCACCGTCACCGCCGGTGGCAACGCCACCATCGACGCCACCGACGATGTGGTCGCCGTCTTGGACGTGACGGGCAACACCACAGTGGACACCGGCGGCGCGCTGGACATCTCTGGCGCCACCAACAACCTGAACATCACCGCGGCTGAGGACATCACACAAAGCGCCGCACTCGATGTTGGCGGCACCGCCGCCATCACCTCCACTGCCGGCAGCGTGGACCTCAGCAGCCCGACCAACACCTTCAACGGTGCTGTCACCGTGGACGCCACCGGCGCAGGGGCCGATGTGAGCTTGGCCGCGACGGGCGCATTGAGCGCACAGATCAGCGCCAACGACGATGCATCCATTGCAGCCACAGGCAACGTGACGCTGCTCGGCAGCACCAGCGCGGACAGCCTGTCGGTTCGGTCCACCAGCGGCAGCATCTCGCAAGCCTCAGGGGGCACGATTGCCATTGGCACGGGCACTGCCGCCTTTGACGCATCCACCAGCGTGAGCCTTTCTGGCACTGGCAACAATTTCGGCACCGCAGGCTTGCAGATCGGCAACCCCAACAGCGTGGCCAATGTCACCATCGATTCGGACATCAACATCCTGGGCCCCATCAATGTGTTTGGCCGGGACGTGAGATTGGATGCGGTGCTCACCGCGGGCGTGAACAGCAACATCGTGGTCTCTGCCACGCACAACTTCCTCAATTTGGCGGGTGCCAATGCCCTGAACGTGTCGGGCACCGGCCGCTGGGTGGTTTATGCGGGCTCCGCACGGGATAACGACTACGGTGGCTTGGACAGCGGTAACACCGCGGTTTGGAATGCCAATCTGAATACCATGCCAGTCAATCTGGTGCCTGCCGGTAACCGCTATGTGTTTGACCAAGACCCCATTCGCACCGTCGTGCTCAGGACCACCGATTCGAGCAAGGTGTATGGCGATGCGTTCAATGTGGGCAACAGCTACAGCATCACCGCCACGGGCATTGCCGAAGCGGTGGGCGCCTACCATGGGGTGAATGAAACCACGTCGGTCACTTTGGGCGATGTGTTCACCGCCAACCCGGTGTTCACATCGGACAAAGCCACTGCGGCTGCGTTGGTGGGTACCGCTGCCATCAACATCACACCAGGCACCCACCGTGCATCGATTTACGACATCAGCTACCAAAACACCGGGGTGCTGACCGTCACGCCGCGCGCCATCACGCTGGCGGCCAACGCTGCAAGCAAGGTGTATGGCGATCAAAACCCTGCGTCTTACTCGGCTCGCATCACCGGTGGCTCGGTGGCCACCACCATCGGCGACACCTTGGTCGATGTGACGGGCACCTTGGTGCGCGAAGCGGGCGAAAACGCCGGTCAATACGACGTGTTGCTGGGCAATGGCAGCAAAGCCAGCAACTACGCCATCAGCTTTGAAACCAACAACAACGCTTTCACCATCCAGAGGGCTAACCTGTCGGCCACGGGTGTTCGTCAATACACAGGCAACACCACTTGGTTGGGGTCTGACCTGACGGTTGTGGGTGTCAATGGTGAGACTTTCACCGCGACAGGATCGGGCCTCTTGTCCAGCAAACACGTCCAATCGGCCCAGTCACTGGCCTCGGTCGACGGTTTGGTGTTGGCTGGTGTTGGCGCCGCCAACCTCAACAACTACCAAGCGCTGACGATCAACCAGACCAGCGTCAGCGTCACCCCCAAGCAGCTGAATTTGCGGGCTCCCGATGCCACCAAGACCTACGATGCCAACGTCTTGTACGAAGTGACCGACAGCGATCTGGCCGGTTTGTCGGCTCAGCTGTCGGGCGGCGACCAAGTCACCCGCGCAGAAGTGGTGTTCACCAACCCAAACGCGGGCAGCAACAAGACGGTTCAAATCAACTCGTTCAGCATCGACGACGGCAATTCGGGCAACAACTACACGATCACACGCACCAACAGCACCAATGGCTTGATCAACCGAGCCCCCCTGCGGATCACGGCCGTCAACGATGCCGATTTTGTGACTTTGGCCGACAGCCGCTCGAACCAAGCCCAGTCTTGGGACAACTACGCCGGGGTGATTTACACCGGCTTGGTGGGTGGTGAAGCGCCCTCGGTGCTCAACCGCGGCACGGTGACCCGAAGCAACCCAGCCGACCTGAGTGCCCGCTCGTACGAGGATGTGTTGGTGCCATCGGGCTTCAGTTCCAACAACTACAACATCAGCTACGAAGCCGGTGACTACACCATCGTGGCGGCCAACACCTTGTTGGTTCGTGTCAGCCCCACCTCCACCGCTTATGGCACAGCACCCACGTACGCGCTGACGGCCCAGTACTTGGCCAACGACAACTCAACGATCCGGACGTTGACACCCACCCGCGATGGTCAATTCGTTGTGGATGACGCGGCCGGCAGTGTGGTTCGTTTTGACATCGCCGCGGAGAACCCCACGTTCAGCTCAGCGAACCAGCTCGTCGCTGGCGGCTACAACCTGAACCACAATGGCTTGCAAGTCAGCTCGGTGAGCAACGGCAACTTCAACAACCTGTTGTTGGTGGGTTCGCTGAGCGTCACACCCAAAGTGCTCAACAGCGACTTGGGGGTGGACCGCATCGAAAAGGTGTATGACGGCACCAACAGCATCGCCAACCTGAACCTGACCTTCGACAAAGCCACGGCCAGCGTTTTGGCGGCTGACGCGGTTAACTTGTTGGGTGTCGGTACTTTTGGCGACCGCCACGTGGGTGTCGGCAAGGCGGTGAACATCAGTTTGGCCTTGAGGGGAGCAGATGCGACCAACTACGCCTTGGCGTCGAACAACTTCACTGACCCCGTGGGCGTGATCACCCAACTGGACTCGGTGCAGTGGATCGGCGCCGAAGGCGCCAACTGGTCCATCGCCAGCAATTGGACGGGTGGTGCTCTACCCGATGGCAACAACGTGGCCAACATCCTCATCCCCACCGATGCGGTGTCGGTGTATGACTCTGATTCATTTGGTATCAGCGGGTCTGCCATCAACAACCAGGGCGTGATCCGTTTTACCTCGGCCAATGACTTTGTGTTCAGCAACAACGTATCGGGTGCGGGCGTGATTGAGCAACGTGGCTCAGGCTTGCTCAACGTGTCGGGCTTCAACACCCTCACCGGTACCCTGGACATCGGTAGCGGTGCGGTGGTGCTGGGTCACAACCATGCCTTGGGCCAAGGCAGCGTGGTCTCTGATAGCGGCTCTTTGGGCTCGGCCTCTGGCGTGACCTTGCCCCGCTTGGTGGTCAATGGCGACGTCAAAACCACATCGGCCATCACCACCGTTGGCGACCAGACTTACAACGGTGGGGTGATATTCAACTTCTCTGGTACCCCCACCGACAGCAATGACCCGAGTGTGCGTTTGGCGAACTTTACCTCCACCAATGGCAACTTGTCGTTCACGGGAACGGTGGGTGCTGGCGCCAATGCGAAACAAGCGCAGCGATCCTTGGTGGTCAGTGCAGCCAACGGACGGGTGACATTCAATGACCAGGTGGGCTACGGTGTGGTGGACCCACTGGCGCCCGCGTTCAGAACCATTGGCTTTGACGCTTACAGCAACAACAGTGCAAGCAACCCTTGGACCGTCAACCCATGGGCCGTGGACGTGCTCGCCCGCACCATTGCACTCAATGCCAACGTGACCACGTCGGAAACCCAGCGTTACACCGGCGCGACCTTGGTGGGTGACAACGGCCGCAATGGATTGACCCGCTTGCTCGTGTCTTTGGACCCATCGATCACGTTTGATGGCACCGTTGACGACACCGCCAAGGGCCAACACAGCTTGGTGCTGCGAGCCATTGCCTTGAATGGCAACGAAACACCCTCCATACAGCTGGGCGATGTGGGTTTGACCACGCCCCTGGCGAGTTTGGATGTGTTGGCGGGTCTTCAATCCATGCAGAACAACAGCCTGGTGGCGGAGATTTCGACCAACCGCAGTACCTTCATTGGCAATTTGACACTCGAGGGCTCTGTGAAGACCGTGGGCAATCAAACGTATGTGGCCAATGCGATTGCGCTGGGTTCTGCCAACAACCCCATCGTTCTGAACACCGAAAAAGGCACCATCGAAGCGATCACCGGCCAACGCGGCGGCACGTCCACGCCCATCCAAGGCTTGGACAACACCCGCTTTGAACGTGGACCGAGGGCTCCAGGGGTTGGAGCCAACTTAAGGGCCAATGCCTCGGAGCAAGGTCGGGCACTGAATGAAAAAATTGTGGGTCGCTTACCCAGCGAAGAGTCCGAGCAGTTCGGCTCTGGCATGGTCCAATCGCTCAAACGGGCCATTGAACTCTCTCGCAGCAGACCTTTCCAACTCGATGAACTTCAAGAACTGAAAAAACTGGACAATCTCTCAGCAGAAGTTCGGGTTGGCGATATGCAAATTGCCGCAGAACCCGCTCGTGCGACAGATGAATCCCAATCGATCACGTCATGCCGAGAAAGCGACGTGCTGGTTGCCGACAACGAACAATGCCAAACCACCAATTGACAACACCCATGCATCACGGAATCACCCGCCCTTGGATCAAGGCCTGTCTTTTTTTCGCTTGCCTGCCCCTGAGCAACCCCATCTGGGCACAAAACACCCCCACCCCATCGCCCGATGTTCTGATCACGGTCAATGGCAAAGCCATCAGCCAAACGCTGCTGAACCAGCTGGTGACGATCAACGTCAATCAAGGGCAAGCCGACACCCCCGAGTTGCGACGGGCTTTGTTGGACGAGCTGATCAGCCGAGAATTGGTGGCGCAAGACGCCTTGGCCAAGAAACTGGACAAAACCGAACAAGGCCGCTTGCAACTGCAACAGGCCCGTCAGAACGTTTTGATCGACCTGGCCATGGCCCAGTACTTTGCCAAACGCCCCATCGACGAGGCCGCACTGCGCGCAGAGTACCAACGACAAACCCGTGCGTTGGAGGCCATGGGCTCCACACAACAATACCAGCTGCGTTTGTTGGTAGCCCCCACCGAGGCCCAAGCACGAGAGGCCATCCGGCTCATCCAACAGGGCCAATCCATGGAGGGTGTGGTCAAAGAGCTGTCGACCGACCCCAGCCGAGAAGCGGGTGGCTTGATGGACTGGTTACTGCCCAATCAAATGCTGCCTTCCATCGCCAATGTGGTGGTCAACTTGAACACAGGTCAGGTCACGGCAGCCCCCATTCAAACACCAGCAGGCTGGAATGTCCTTCGCCTAGAGGCGGTACGGCCTTTTGTGGTGCCCAAGTTTGAAGAGTCCATTGGGCAATTGAGGAATGCGCTGGTGGCCCAACGGCGGGCCGCTTATTTGGTCGAACTTCGTGCAGCCGCGAAAATCGCCACCCCCTGACAGACCGCATGCAAAAAAGAACTTTGAGTCTGGGCCCCAACCGGCGGCTGGTGGCCATCACCGGTTTGGTGGTGGTGGGCTTGCACCTGGCCTTGCTGTTGTTTTGGCTGTTCGGTGGGCGCATAGAGGAGGTACCCAAACGCCCTGACATTGACATTGATTTAACAGCCCCCGCCCCTGTGCCAGCGGACACCCAAGCCCCACCTACCCCGGTTGCTCCAGTGGCTGCGCCAGCACCCACCGAGCGGCCGCCGGCCAAAGCACCGGCTGCACCCCAAGCGCCACCCTCTCAGCCGACCGACACCACCCCGGTAGCACCCATCGAACCCACCCCAACGCCGCCCCCTGCGGCGCCTGCGCCAGCCCCCACGGGGGGAGCGTCTGATGTGTTGCCATCGGCTTTGACCGCAGACGCCGACTACAAAGCCGCTGAATTGAACAACCCCAAACCGCTGTACCCGCTGACCGCGGTGCGGCAAGGGGCGCAAGGACGGGTGTTGCTCTTGGTCGAGGTTTTGGCCGATGGGCGGGCTGGCCGTGTCACACTGGAAAAAACCAGTGGTCACGCCATACTGGACGCCTCGGCCATGAATACCGTTCGCTTGTGGCAATTCATGCCAGCAAAAAAAGATGGGGTGTTCGTCACACAAACCATCCGCGTACCCATCGACTTCAACCTAAAAGACAACCGCTGAACATCGCACACCATGAATTTAGGCAATTTACCCGTTGAAGCCACCCTGGCGGTGCTCTTGGTCATGTCCATGCTGACGTGGGTCATTGGTATCAGCAAATACCTCTACAGCCGGCGCATGGCACGCGAGGCACAGTGGTTTTTGCAAGCGTTTTGGCAATGCAAAGATCTCAAGGCAGCCGAACAACTCGCCAAAAATTCTGCGTGCGACTTTGCGCTGTTGGCCCAAGCCGGCTTTGATGCCTATCAGGAATACCAACGCAACCCCAGCAGCTTGGGCTTTTACGGTGATGTCAATGAGGTGATGGAGCGCCCCATTCGCCAAGTGCTGGCCACGGTGTTGCGCCAGCATGAAAAAGGCCAAGCCGTGCTGGCCTCGATAGGCTCCACCGCGCCCTTCGTCGGATTGTTTGGCACGGTGTGGGGCATCATGGAAGCCCTCAAAGTCATTGGCGCCACGGGCCAAGCGACGATTGATATCGTGGCAGGCCCCATCGGTGAAGCCCTGATTGCCACGGCTGTGGGCATCTTGGCCGCCATTCCCGCTGTCTTGCTCTACAACTATTTTGTGCGCCAACTGCGCGTGCGCAACACCGAGCTGGAAGGCTTTGCCGATGACCTGTTGCGCATCATCGGTCAACACGCGGCAGGTCGTGTACCCCAGAAAGACTGACCATGGCGATGCACAAATCTTCCGGTGGTGACGACGGCCTGATGGCCGACATGAACATCACCCCACTGGTGGACGTGATGCTGGTCTTGCTGGTGATCTTCATCATCACCGCGCCGCTGATCGTGCCGCAGTCGATCAAGGTAACGCTGCCCAGCACCGAAGCGTTGAGTCAAGACAGCAAGAAGCCCAGTGCCCAGTTGCAAATTGCTGCGGATGGCCAAATCAGTTTGGATGGACGAACCCTGGCGCTGGAGCAATTGGGCCCAGCCCTGCGCGAGCCAGCCCAGCAAGCGGATTTCCAATTGCAAGTGATGGCCGATGAGCGGGTGCCGTATGGTGTGGTGGCCAAAGTCATGGCCATGGCGCAAAGCCATGGGGCGAACAAACTGTCGTTCGTGACACTGCCGCCATGAGACTCAGGTGACTTTGCGCTTGGCGGTTTTCTTGGGCGCTTGGCCCAAACCTTCGGCCCACTGAACCAGCTGTGGCAAGCAAACCGACTGCAAGTCGTATTGCTTCTCGACCAAGCGCCTGGCTTTCGATCCACATTGGGTTCGCAGCCGTTCGTTATCCAACAACCAACCGATGGCCTTGACCAACCCAGGCACATCAAAAAACGGCGTCAACACACCCGTCTCTTTGTGATGAACGAATTCGCGCACGGGCTCTGTGTCGCTGCCCACCACCGCGCAACCAGCGCTCATGGCTTCCAGCAAACTCCAACCGGCCACAAACGGGTAAGTGAAATACACGTGTACCCGACTGACTTGGAGGAACTTCAGGAAAGCATCCCGGGCCAGCTGGGGCAAAAAAACCACCCTTTGCCAGTCGGCATCGCTGATCTGAGGACGCACCTCGTCGATGAAAGTTTGCTTCCAAGTGGTTTTTCCCTTGGGCGCCTGACCGTAACTGGTTTGATCGCCCCCCACAATCAAAATTCGAGCCTGTGGCCGCTCACGCAAGAGTTGCGGCAAAGCCCGCATGAACACGTGGTAGCCGCGGTAAGGCTCTAAATTGCGGTTGGCGAAGGTGATGACCTCATCTTGGCGCGTGAGGGTGGTGCCATCCGGTAAGGTCAACGCGACATCTTCAAGCGGCCGGATGACCGTGGTGTCGATACCGTCGTGCAAGACCTGTATGTTCTTGCGAAACGGCAATGGAAAGGTTTGCGCTTGGAACGTCGTGGGTGACAAGGCTGCGTCGGCCATTTGAAAATGCATTGCATTGTTCAAATTTTTCAAACGCAAGCGGCAGGCATCACCTTCATCGCGGGAAGAGAACTCCGGATCGAAACCCACATCGAAACCCGACTCCGCGTAATTGAATTCACAATAAATCGCCAGTTTCGCCTGCGGCCACACGTCTTTCAAAAACAGACTTTCACCCCAGCCTGGATGGGCGATGATCACGTCGGGTTCGTAGCCCGATTGCTTGAGGGCCAGTGAAGCTCGATAAACGGACTCACCTCGAATGACCTTGGTTTCAAAATCAATCAACCACGGATGCACACCTGGCGTACTGCCTCGCAAGGCTTTGACCTCATGCATCTGCACACCCGACCACAGGGGTGGAATGCCTTTGCGCATCGCCAACGCATGAACTTGATGTCCACGCTGAACCAACGCCGGCGCCAAATGCACGAACTGGCCGGGGAAGTTTTGGTGAACAAACAAAAAATTCATGGTGTCTTGATGGCAGTCAGGTCAATCTCGTTCAGAAAGGATCTTCCAACCCTCGGGTGTTTTCTCCATGACCATTCGCTTGACCGAACGCATCTTCACGGCATCAGAAGCGTAGCGCTGAACAAAGGTAACGTTGATCTTTCCGTTCTTCAGCGTATCCACAAAAACGTCTTCAATGGTGATTTGAATGTTTTCGTTGCCCATGATTCTGGGCTGACGGAACTTCAACCATGCCGCCTTGTTACGGAATTTGGGGATTTTGAATTGATCGCTGTAAAAGTTGGCATAAGCATCAAAGTCTTTGCTTGACCAAGCGGTGGCCCATTGCTGCAAAAGCGCGGTGACCTCGGGTGTTGGGTCAACCACCGAGCTGGTTTCTGTCGATGGATCCACGGCCTCCACCACCGGAGTGGCGGGCTCTTCCACCTTCACAGGCGCCTGAACAGGTTTGGGCAAGGGTTTGGCTTCTTCCGAGACGATACGCCAGCCGTTTGCCGTCTGCACCACCCGCATCGTTTTCATCGAACGGTCCTTGACCGTGCCCGATTCGTAGTTCTGCACGAACGTCACTTCTGCCACGCCGCTCTCGAGCACTTGAACTTGCAAGTCCTCCACCGACACCGCAATCGCGTTGCGACCCAAGATGCGCGGCTTGCGGAAATTCAACCATGACGCTTTGGAACGGTATTGGCCTGACTTGAACTTGTCGCCGTAGAAGCTGCTGTACGCTGCAAAGTCTTTGCTGGCCCACGCACTGGCCCACTGCTCCACCATGGCCGTCACCGCCACCACAGGGTCAATCGCGGGCACTTCGACAACCGGTGTTTCGACCAACGGGGCTGCTGTCATAGGCGCCGCTTCAACGGCTGGGGCCGCCACAGGCTCGACCGATGGGGCAACAGGCTCTGCAGCCTTCACTGGCTCTTCCACCATCACAGGCGCCTGAACAGGTTTGGGCAAGGGTTTGGCCTCTTCCGAGACGATGCGCCAGCCGTCTGCCGTCTGCACCACCCGCATCGTTTTCATCGAGCGGTCCTTGACCGTGCCCGATTCGTAGTTCTGCACGAACGTCACTTCTGCTACGCCGTTTTCGAGCACCTGAACTTGCAGGTCCTCCACCGACACCGCAATCGCGTTGCGACCCAAGATGCGCGGCTTGCGGAAATTCAACCATGACGCTTTGGAACGGTATTGGCCTGACTTGAACTTGTCGCCGT
>JACCDI011913179.1_pt1 | contig 41031 bp, 36 predicted proteins | sample 7442791 | NCBI WGS metagenome assembly JACCDI01 (sample SAMN15323434, study PRJNA562643) | freshwater metagenome | isolation source: river surface water | place: USA:Blue River Watershed | collected 2017-08-15 | reverse complement strand
TTTCTTGATGCGGAAAAATTCCATCTTGATTCCTTTATTCAGCCATCAGGCGTTCAAACCGTAGGCTTCCAGACCTGGCCGATCGACACGCCGGTCAGCTTCTTGCGGCGGCCATACCAGAGATTGGTGAGCGCGCGCGCCACGATAACGGCCGAGAACATCGAGGTCAGGATGCCGAGGCAGTGCACGACGGCGAACCCTCGGATCGGACCGGAGCCGAAGATCAGTAGTGCGAGGCCAGCGATCAGGGTCGTGACGTTCGAGTCGAGAATGGTCGCCCATGCGCGCTCGAAACCGGCTGCAATCGCGGCCTGCGGCGAATTGCCGTTGCGCAGCTCTTCGCGGATACGCTCATTGATCAGCACGTTGGCGTCGATCGCCATACCCAGTGTCAGCGCGATCGCGGCAATGCCCGGCAAGGTCAGCGTTGCCTGCAGCATCGACAGCAGCGCAATCAGCAGCATCACGTTGACCGCCAGCGCGAATACGCTGAACGCGCCGAACAACAGGTAGTAAGCGACCATGAACAGCGTGATCGCGGCAAAACCATACAGCGTCGAATGGAAGCCCTTGCTGATGTTCTCGGCACCGAGCTGCGGGCCGATGGTACGTTCCTCGATGATCTCCATTGGCGCAGCCAGCGAGCCGGCGCGCAGCAGCAGCGCGAGATCCGATGCCGCCGCCGGTGATTCCATGCCGGTGATCTGGAAGCGCGAACCGAGCTCATCGCGAATGGTGGCCACGGTCAGTACCTCGCCCTTGCCCTTTTCGAACAGCACGATGGCCATCAGCTTGCCAACCTTCGCGCGCGTGGCCTCACGCATCTTGCGGCCGCCGTCGCCGTTCAGGTCGATGCCGACTGCAGGCTGCTGGTTCTGGTCGAAGCTGGCGCCGGCGTTCGAGATGTAATCGCCGGTGATGACCGGGTCCTTGTACAGCACGACCGGCGCACCCTTGCCGACCTTGAACAGCTCCGAGCCCAGCGGCACGGCGGCGCTCTCTTCGGTGCCGCGGCGCACGCTCTCGTCGACCATGCGCACTTCCAGCGTCGCGGTACGGCCGATGATGTCCTTCGCACGCGACACGTCCTGCACGCCGGGCAGCTGCACGACGATGCGGTCCGCACCCTGGCGCTGGATCACTGGTTCGGCCACGCCGAGTTCGTTGACGCGCTTGGACAGTGTCGAGATGTTCTGCTGCACCGCTTCTTCGAGCGTCTTCTTCAGCGCAACCGGATTGAGCGTCGCGCGCAACTTCGGACCCTCGGCATCGGCAGCCTCGGCCAGCGCCAGTTCCGGCATCTGGTTGACCAGCACGTCTTTGGCGGCGGCCAGCGTCTGCTGGTCACGGAACCGGATGTCGATTGCATCACCATCACGCGACATGCCGGCGAAACGCAGCTTCTTCTCGACCAGCAGCGCACGCGCACCGGTCTGCACCGCCTGGATGCGCTTGGCCATCACGGCCACGGTGTCCACCTGCATCAGGAAATGCACGCCGCCACGCAAGTCCAGGCCCAGGTACATCGGCAGCGCATGCAGCGACTGCAGCCAGCCCGGCGTGTTCGGCAGCAGATTGAAGGCCACCAGATAGCTCGGATCCGTCGGATCCTTGTTCAGTGCCTGCTCGATCACGGTCTTGGCCTTGAACTGCAGGTCCGTGTTGGCAAAGCGCACGCGCACGGTGCCGTTGTTGCCGAGGTCTTCGAAGAAGACGTTCTCGGCACGGACGCTGGCAGCATCCAGTGCCTGCTGCACGCGAGCGACGGCGTCCGGGCCCAGCTTCAGCGTGGCCTTCGCGCTGCTGACTTGCACGGCCGGCGATTCGCCGAAGAAGTTCGGGATCGTGTACAGCGCGCCGAGTGCGAGCACCAGCACGACCAGCACATATTTCCAGAGGGGATAACGGTTCATGGCAGCTTGCCTTGAATGTAAAAAGTCCGGCAACGCGGCCGGACGTGATTCAAACGTGATTCAAACCTGGAACGGGATCAGAGTGACTTGACCGTGCCCTTGGGCAGCAGCAGCGTGATCGATGCCTTTTGCATCACGATCTCGGTACCCTCGGCCACTTCCAGCGTGATGTAGGCGTCAGCCACCTTGGTGACCTTGCCGACGATGCCGCCAGCGGTGACGACCTCATCACCTTTGGCGATGGCGTCGATCATGGCCTTCTGCTCTTTCTGGCGCTTCATCTGCGGACGAATCATCAGGAAGTACAGCACGACAAACATCAGGATGATCGGCAGGAAGCTAATCAGGCCGCCTGCGCTGCCGCCGGCCGGCGCTGCCGCCTGTGCGTAGGCATTCGAAATAAACATGGACTGCTCCGGGTTTGTTTTTCTGAGAACCCGGGATTCTAGCATTGGAAGGCTGCAGGCCACCGGCCGGTGGTGGCCTGCGTTGACCGATATTCTGGCTAGGAATGGGCCAGTTGCACGCCGGGTTGCAGCATCAGCGCCTCGCGGATCAGCTGCAGGATGTCGTCGGTCGAGCTTTTCGCGATCTCGAGCACCGAACGGCCGGCATGATCGGTTGCCGTGACCCAAGCGCCGGCCTGCACCAGCAAACGCGCGAGCGGCAAGTTGCCGGCTTCGCAAGCGCACATCAATGGGGTCTGGCCGATCATGTCGCGCGCATTCGGATTGCTGCCGCGCGCGATCAGCTGGCGGGCCAGGCCTTCCGGCATCGCGCCGAAATGCAGCGGACTGCAACGAAGCCGCCCGGTAGCCCGAACATCCGCGCCGGCCTGTATCAGCCAGGCGGCCAGCTGCCAGTTGCCACGCCAGCAGGCGGCGACCAGCGGGGTGCCCAGGCCGGCGCCCGCGCCGCGAGCTTCGATATCGACCCCCATACTGACCAGCGTCGATGCCAGCGCGACCGTCAAATCAGGCAGCAGTAGCAATTCGCCCCCCTTGTGCGGCAAATCGCGCACGCGCGCGCCATACGTTAGCAGCGTTGTCGCAATCCCGGAGGCATCGGGCAGCGTGTGCCGGCGGGCAGTCGTGGTGCGCAGCGTGCACAGCAAGGCCAGCGGGAGCTGACCGCCAAGGTCAGGGTCGTTCACGCAACGCTGGCCCCCGTGACGCAGGACGAGCTCCACGATGAGCGCATCCCCGAGCAGGCAAACCCAGTGCAGTACCGAGCGCCCGTACCTGGGATCGGTTTCGCAAACATCATGGCCGCTCGCGAGCAGCGCGCTGACCTCGGCAATGATCGCGGTGCCGGCACTGCTGGGCTGGAATGCATACTTCAACAACGCACGGGCGATCGCAGGCATGGCCTCTTCCCACGCATCTTCATTTTCAGGACGATCACTGTGGCGTGCCATGCGTATCAGCGAGCCGATGAAATCTTCGCTGGTGCCCTCATCATCGGGCAGATCATCGGAGTCCGACGATTCGCAGTCGACCGGAACGCGTGCGATGCATCGCAACTGCGGCTCGCTGTGCGTCTGGGCGAGAATGGATGCATGCCGGCCGTGCGGCTGTGAGGGCGATGCCACCGGTAACGATATGGGTGATGACCGCGTTCTGGACATCGGCGACTGCAGCGCCATTCCGGGCACCGAGGTATCCGTCTGCGATGTCGTCGGAGAGATTTGCCGCATGACCGGCACCGGTGTCGGTTGCGATGGCGCAGGCTGCGGCATCCCTTGATGCACCGTCGCTTGCACGCTCTGGTTGCCCGCATTCACGCCCGGCACGGGCAGCGCATCGTGTTGCGGACTGCCCGGCGGGCCCGGCTGCGGTGTTTCCAAACGAAAGTTCACGAACCTGGCGACTACCTCATCCGGAACGTTGTTGAGCGAGTACGGAAAACTTGTCGAGTCGAAGTTCATCGCGATCTCCTTTGCTTGTCAGGCCGTCAAGCATCAGGTCAACATGACCCTCATTGACAGCGCTGATTGAGGAAAAGAAATCGCAGCCCTTGTTCCACTGCTGGAATACGGGGTGCTGCTTATCCCGAAAGAATCTAGACGCCTCTCAAACGATCGGCAGAAAAGCGCTGGCGGAATTGATTGAAGCTTCCTGCATCAATCGCCGCACGCATCTCGCGCATCAGTTGCAAGTAGTAGTGCAGGTTGTGGATGGTGTTGAGTCGCGCACCAAGAATCTCGCCGGCACGATGTAAATGATGCAAGTAAGCGCGCGAGAAATTCCTGCACGCATAGCAGTCGCAACTCTCGTCAACTGGCAAGTCTTCATCCTTGTGTCGCGCATTGCGCAGCTTCAGATCACCATAGCGTGTGAACAGCCAGCCATTGCGCGCATTGCGGGTCGGCATCACGCAATCGAACATGTCGATGCCATTGGCCACACCCTCGACAAGGTCTTCCGGCGTACCGACACCCATCAGGTAATGCGGCTTGTCGGCCGGCAGCCTGGGGCCCACATGTTGCAGCACGCGCTGCATGTCTTCCTTCGGCTCGCCGACGGACAGTCCACCGATCGCGAGGCCGTGGAAATTGAGCTCGTTGAGCCCGGCCAGCGACTCATCGCGCAAATCTTCGAACATGCCGCCCTGCACGATGCCGAACAGCGCATTCGGGTTTTCTTCGCGCTGAAACTCGTCCTGCGATCGCTTGGCCCAGCGCAGCGACATGCGCATCGACCGGCCCGCTTCGTCGCGAGTCGCGGGCCGACCATCGATTTCGTAGGGCGTGCATTCATCGAACTGCATCACGACATCCGAATTCAGCACGCGCTGTATCTGCATCGAGATCTCGGGCGACAGGAACAATCGGTCGCCATTCACTGGCGACTGGAACTTCACGCCCTCTTCCGTGATCTTGCGCATTGCGCCCAGCGAGAACACCTGAAAGCCGCCGGAGTCGGTGAGGACAGGCTTGTCCCAACCGATGAAGCGATGCAGCCCACCGAACTTGCGCACGATATCGAGGCCGGGCCGCAGCCACAGGTGGAAGGTATTGCCAAGGATGATCTGCGCATCGATGTCCTTGAGCTCGGTCGGCGACATCGCCTTCACCGAACCATAGGTACCGACCGGCATGAAGATGGGCGTCTCGATGGTGCCATGCGTCAGCTCCAGCCGGCCCCGGCGTGCATGGCCATCGGTCTTCAGCAGGGAAAATTTCATGCCTGTCCCTCCCGCGCTTGCGGTGCTTCGCATTGCAGCAGCATCGCATCGCCGTAGCTGAAGAAACGATAGCGCTGCGCGATCGCATGTGCATAGGCGCGCTTGATCCGCTCGTAGCCGGCAAAGGCCGAGACCAGCATCATCAGCGTGGATTTCGGCAGGTGGAAATTGGTGATCATGCGGGTCACGGTATGAAAGCGATAGCCCGGTGTGATGAATAAATCGGTCTGCCCGCCACCCGCAACCAGCTGACCGCTGCGTGATGCCGACTCCAGCGCGCGCAGGCTGGTAGTGCCGACCGCAACCACCTGCCTTCCGGCCGCGCGCGCAGCTGCCACCACGTCGACGGTCGCTTGCGGCACGTCGTACCACTCGGTGTGCATCTTGTGCTCGTCGAGTTTCTCGGTGCGCACCGGTTGGAAAGTACCGGCGCCGACATGCAGCGTCAGCCAGGCGAGGTGCACGCCCTTGTCGCGCAACGCTTGCAGCAGCGGCTCGTCGAAATGCAACCCGGCAGTCGGCGCAGCCACGGCACCCGGATTTTTCGCATACACGGTCTGGTAGCGATTCGCATCCTGCGCATCGGCCGCATGCTCGATATACGGCGGTAGTGGCAGCCTGCCGTGCGCATCGATCAGCGGCATCGCCTCCGACGGGAAATGCAGCGTGAAAAATTCGCCGGCACGCTCACCGACGGTCACATCAAAGGCCTCGGCCAGCCGCAGCCGCATGCCGGCCGGCGGCGATTTCGACGCGCGCACCTGCGCCAGCACCGTGGTCGCATCGATCAGGCGCTCGACCAGCACCTCGACCTTGCCGCCGGTCTCCTTCACGCCGAAAAAGCGCGCATTCATCACCCGCGTGTCATTGAAGACCAGCACGTCGCCGGGCTGGAACAGCTCGAGCACGTCGGCAAACTGGCGGTCATGCAGAACATCATGGGCCACATGCAGCAGCCGTGACGCGCTGCGCTCGGCGAGCGGGAATTGCGCGATCAGTTCAGGCGGCAGGTTGAAATCGAAATCAGACAGCGAGTACATGGGAAAAGGAGTCATCCCGGCGCAGGCCGGAATCGAGCGACGTTGACATGCCGGATATGCAGCACGAAAAGCCGGTATTCTACGCTGCGCCCGAAAACACCGTCCCCATGCCCACTGCCCGTAAAAAACCCGCTTCGGCAAAGAAGGCCGCCCCCGCGAAGAGCCTGCGCACCGCAGACAAGCTCGCGCGCCTCGGTCTGGGCAACGACATGGCGCTGGTGCTGCACCTGCCCATGCGCTACGAAGACGAAACGCAGCTGCACACGATACGGGACGCAAGCGCAATTCACGGCATCCCCGTGCAGGTCGAGGGCGTGGTCACCGATTGCGATATCCAGTACCGGCCGCGCCGACAGCTGGTCGTCAAGCTGAGCGACGACACCGGCCTGCTGGTGATGCGCTTCCTGAATTTCTATGGCAGCCAGGCCACGCAAATGGCAGTCGGCAAGCGGCTGCGGGTCCGCGGCGAGGTGCGCCACGGCTTCTTCGGCGACGAGATGGTGCATCCGACGGTCAAAAGCGTGGAGCCGGACGCACCGCTGCCCGATGCGCTGACGCCGGTCTACCCGGCGGGCGAAGGTCTGTCACAGGGCCTGCTGCGCAAGGCGATCGCGAATGCGATGACGCGTATCGATTGGTCCGACACACTGCCGGAAAACTTGCGCGAGGCACTCAAGCTGATGCCCTTCGAGCCTGCGATACGGCTGCTGCACAACCCGCCGCCCGATGTGGATGAACATGCGCTGGCCGAGCGCAGCCACCCGGCGTGGATACGGATGAAGTTCGACGAGCTGCTCGCACAGCAGCTGTCCATGAAACGCGCACAGGCCGCACGCCGCCAGCAAGGCGCACCGGTACTGGGTGCACCTGGCGCGCTGACCGACGCGCTGCTGCGCACGCTGCCATTCAGGCTCACCGGCGCACAGCAGCGCGTGCTGGAAGAGGCGCGCGCCGACATTCGCCAGCCCTATCCGATGCAGCGCCTGCTGCAGGGCGATGTCGGCAGCGGCAAGACCGTGGTCGCCGCACTGGCGGCGGCGCAGGCGATCGACAATGGCTATCAGGCGGCGCTGATGGCACCCACCGAGATCCTCGCCGAGCAGCATTTCCGCAAGATCGCGAGCTGGCTCGAACCGCTGGGCGTCGATGTCGCATGGCTGACCGGCAGCCTGAAGAAGCGCGACAAAGAAGACGCGCGCGCGCGCATCGAGTCGGGCACGGCGCAGCTGGTGGTCGGCACGCATGCGCTGATCCAGCATGATGTCGACTTCGCGAAGCTCGGCCTGGTGATCGTCGACGAGCAGCATCGTTTCGGCGTCGCGCAACGACTGACGTTACGCAACAAGGGCGTAGGCAGCGTGCCGCACCAGCTGATGATGTCGGCCACGCCGATTCCGCGCACACTGGCGATGACGTATTACGCGGACCTCGAAGTGTCCGTGATCGATGAATTGCCGCCGGGACGCACGCCGGTCGTCACACGACTGGTCGCGCAGGAGCGGCGCGATGAGGTGGTCGCGCGGGTGCACGCGGCCGCGCTCGAAGGCCGGCAGGTGTACTGGGTCTGCCCGCTGATCGAAGAATCCGAGGCGCTGCAATTGCAGACCGCGACCGAGACGCATGAACTGCTGTCGGCCGCGCTGCCCGACCTGCGCGTGGGACTGGTGCACGGGCGACTGAAGCCGGCCGACAAGCAGCAGGTGATGGACGCATTTGCGCGCGGCGAGCTGCATGTGCTGGTCGCGACCACGGTGATCGAGGTCGGTGTCGACGTGCCGAATGCGTCGCTGATGGTGATCGAGCATGCGGAGCGCTTCGGCTTGTCGCAACTGCACCAGTTGCGCGGCCGGGTCGGCCGGGGCGCGGCCGCCAGCGCCTGCCTGCTGATGTATCAGGGACCGCTGGGCCCGGTCGCGCGCGAAAGGCTGGGCATCATGCGGGAGACGAATGACGGCTTCGAGATCGCACGCCGCGACCTCGCCATCCGCGGCCCGGGTGAATTCCTCGGCGCGCGGCAGTCCGGGCAGGCGATGCTGCGCTTTGCCGACCTCGAGACCGACCAGTGGCTGGTGGAGAAGGCGCGCGATGTCGCACAGCAGCTGCTGGCCACCCAGTCGGCGGTGGCCGAGGCCCATCTGGCACGCTGGCTGGGCGCGAAAGAAGACTACCTGCGGGTCTGAAAACCAGGTCTGAAGGCCAGCGCTGATTGCAAGCGCTGAGATCAGCGACGGCGCCCGACATGCCCGGCTGCCCGGTGCTCCGCGGCCCTCCCGCGCCAATGTCGTACAACTATGCGACACTTACATGCATGACATTGACAGAACTGAAATACATCGTAGCCGTTGCACGCGAAAAGCATTTCGGACGCGCAGCCGAGGCTTGCTTCGTCGCGCAGCCCACGCTGTCAGTGGCGATCAAGAAGCTCGAGGATGAACTGGGCGTCGCCATCTTCGAGCGCGGCGGTTCCGAGATCTCGGTGACGCCGATCGGTTCGCAAATCGTCGCACAGGCCGAGCATGTGCTCGAGCAGACGGCCTATATCAAGAACATCGCCAAGCAGAACAAGGACCCGCTGATCGGGCCCCTGCGCGTCGGCATTATCTACACCATCGCGCCTTACCTGCTGCCGCAGCTGGTACCGACGCTGATCAACACCGTGCCGCAGATGCCACTGGTGTTGCAGGAAAATTTCACGGTCAAGCTGATCGAATTGCTGCGTGCCGGCGAGCTCGATGCGGCGATCATGGCATTGCCGTTCAATGAGCAGGGGCTGAACCTGCTGCCGCTGTATGACGAGCCCTTCATGGTCGCGGTACCGCGCAACCACCCTTGGGCGACGCGCACCTCGCTGTCGGCTGACGAACTCAAGCAAGAGACCATGCTGCTGCTGGGTGCCGGGCACTGCTTCCGCGATCAGGTGCTCGAAGTATGCCCGGAGATGTCGCGCTTCTCGAACGGCAGTGGCGGCATCGCTCGCACCTTTGAAGGTTCATCGCTGGAGACCATCCGTCATATGGTGGCCTCGGGCATCGGCATCACAGTATTGCCGAAGGCGTCGGTGCCATCTACCCAGGTCAGCGACAACATGCTGCAATACATCCCGTTCGACGAACCGGCGCCGTCGCGTCGGGTCGTCATCGCATGGCGCAAGAGCTTCACGCGCGGCGGTGCAATCGAGGCCGTGCGCGAAGCCGTGCTGTCCTGCAAGCTGAACGGTGTGCAGATGCTGCCGGACGCCACGTTGGCCGAGCACTGAGCGCTGTATCGGCGCCACGCTTTCGCAACGCCGGCCTGTCGCTGACCCGCTCCAGCGGCTGCACCACCTGCCGCCCCGCATTCACTCTGCTCGGCTCTGCGCTACACTGCGCGCCATGAACGACGCTGCCGAATCCGCTCCCCTGCACCCTGCGCTGCACAGGCTGCGCCTGTACGCCCGGCTGGTCCGGCTGGACAAGCCGATCGGCAGCCTGCTGCTGCTGTGGCCGACGCTGTCGGCGCTGTGGCTGGCGTCGAATGGCCGGCCAGACTGGCAGCTGGTGGTGATCTTCAGTGTCGGCACGGTGCTGATGCGCTCGGCTGGTTGCGCGATCAATGATTTTGCCGACCGCGATTTCGACAAGCATGTGAAGCGCACCGCCGAACGTCCGCTGACCTCAGGACAGATCGCCGGATGGGAAGCCGTCGCGGTCGCGGTCGTGCTGGCGGTTCTGTCCTTCCTGCTGATCCTGCCGCTGAACCGGCTGACCTGGCAGTTGTCGGTCGCGGCCGTCATCATCGCCGGTAGCTACCCCTACTTCAAGCGCTTCTTCGCTCTGCCACAGGCGTATCTGGGCATTGCGTTCGGCTTCGGCATACCGATGGCCTATGCGGCGGTGCTGGATACGGTACCGATGGAAGCCTGGGTGCTGTTGCTGGCAAACGTGTTCTGGGCGCTCGCGTATGACACCGAGTATGCGATGGTCGACCGCGACGATGACCTGTTGATAGGCATACGCACCTCGGCGATCACCTTCGGCCGCTACGACGTGCTGGCTGTGATGCTGTGCTACGCACTCAATCTGGCACTGATCACGGCCGTTGGGCTGACACGCGGGCTGGGACTGCCTTTCCTCGTCGGCATCATCGCTGCGGCCGGTATCGCGATCTATCACTGGGTGCTGATTCGCGACCGTGACCGGATGCGCTGCTTCGCGGCTTTCCGGCACAACAACTGGCTGGGCGCTGCCGTATTCGCAGGCATCGCTTTGGCCTGGCTGACTGACAAGGCCTGAACGGCACTTCCGCACAACAGACTGCGCTTTCCCCCGCTATTCCCGTTGAGGGCCTGATCCGGCAGGCCAGATAATCGCGCGACAGGCTGGTGATGCCCTCACCGGCACCTCCCTGTCACCCAGCGCGCGACCTCGATGGATATCTCCGAACTGCTTGCCTTCGCCGTCCAGAACGGCGCCTCTGATCTTCACCTGTCTGCCGGCCTGCCGCCGATGCTGCGCGTGCACGGCGATGTCCGCCGCATCAACCTGCCGGCGATGTCGCACAAGGACGTGCACGCGATGATCTACGAGGTGATGAACGACAGCCTGCGCAAGCGCTATGAAGACAGCCTCGAAGTCGATTTCTCGTTCGAGCTGCCCGGCGTCGCGCGTTTTCGTGTGAATGCGTTCAACCAGGATCGCGGTTCGGCAGCGGTGATGCGCACCATCCCGTCCAAGATCCTGACGCTGGAAGACCTCGCCACGCCGGCGATCTTTGCCGATCTGGCGCTCAAGCCGCGCGGGCTGGTGCTGGTGACGGGACCGACCGGTTCCGGCAAATCGACCACGCTGGCGGCCATGGTCAATCATGTGAACGAAAACGAGTATGCGCACATCCTGACGATCGAAGACCCGATCGAGTTCGTGCACGAATCGAAAAAAGGACTGATCAACCAGCGTGAGGTCGGCCCGCACACCCACTCTTTCGCCGCCGCGCTGCGCTCCGCGTTGCGCGAAGACCCGGACGTGGTGCTGGTCGGTGAACTGCGCGACCTCGAAACCATACGACTGGCGCTGACGGCTGCCGAGACCGGCCATCTGGTGTTTGGCACGCTGCATACGGTGTCGGCACCAAAGACCATCGATCGCATCATTGATGTGTTCCCCGGCGATGAAAAAGACATGGTGCGCGCGATGCTGTCCGAATCCTTGCAGGCAGTGATCTCGCAAACGCTGATCAAGACCAAAGATGGCAACGGCCGCGTCGCGGCGCACGAGATCATGCTCGGCACGCCGGCAATCCGCAATTTGATCCGCGAAGCCAAGGTCGCGCAGATGTACTCGGCGATCCAGACCGGTAGCAGCCACGGCATGCAGACGCTGGATGCCTGTCTGGCCGACCTGGTCAAGCGCAATCGCATCACGCTGGCCGCAGCCCGGCAGTGCGCGAAGATGCCTGAAAATTTTGTCGGTTGAGGAAATTGCAATGAACCCGATGCGTGCAGAAACCCTGATCGACCAATTGCTGGCGATGATGAAGCAGCAAGGCGGCTCCGACCTGTTCATTACCGCCGGCTTCGCACCTGCGATCAAGCTCAATGGCATGCTAAGTGCTGTCGGCGAGCAGATGCTGTCCGCCGACGACAGCGCAATGCTGGTGCAGTCGGTGATGAACGAGCGCCAGCGCGCCGAATTCGCCACGACCCGCGAGTGCAATTTCGCGATCAGCCCGAACGGTGTTGGCCGCTTCCGGGTATCGGCCTTCATGCAGCAAGGACGCGCCGGCATGGTGGTACGGACCATCAACACCGAGATTCCCGATATCGACGAGCTGGGCATGCCGCCGCAGTTGAAGGATATCGTGATGACCAAGCGCGGACTGGTGATCATGGTCGGCGCGACCGGCTCCGGCAAGTCGACCACACTGGCCGCGATGGTCGGGCACCGCAATGCGAACAGCCATGGCCACATCATCACGATCGAGGACCCGATCGAGTTCGTCCATCCTCATCTGAACTGCATCGTCACACAACGCGAAGTCGGCACCGATACCGAGGACTGGCATACCGCATTGAAGAACACGCTGCGTCAGGCGCCGGATGTGATCCTGATCGGCGAGATCCGCGACCGCGAGACCATGGACCATGCGATCGCGTTTGCCGAGACTGGCCATCTGTGCCTGGCAACGCTTCATGCGAACAACAGCAACCAGGCGCTGGACCGCATCATCAATTTCTTCCCCGAGGAACGGCGCCAGCAATTGCGGATGGATCTGTCGCTGAACCGGAAAGCGATGATCTCGCAGCGGCTGATACCACTGAAGGATCGGGCCGGACGTGTCGCCGCGGTCGAGGTGATGCTGAACTCGCCGCTGGTTTCGGAACTGATTTTCAAAGGTGAGGTGCACCAGATCCGCGAAGTGATGAAGAAGTCTCGCGAGCTCGGCATGATCACCTTTGACCAGGCGCTGTTCGAGCTTCACGAAGCCGACCAGATCACGCTCGAAGATGCATTGCGCAATGCCGATTCCGTCAATGACCTGCGACTGGCCATCAAGTTGCAGGGGAAGGATACGCGCGGACGCGATCTTGCGGCCGGCACACAGGGATTAGGCATTGTCTGAGTCAGATCCTCAGCCCCGCATTGTCTTCACTGCATTGACTGAACATCAATTGCATGCCTTAGCATCGCTTGCGACAAAAGCCTGATGAAGCCTCGATATTCCTGCGTTAACGGCAGATCAGGCGTTGGATTTAGGGTCTTTCAATCTGCAAGCTGCCTTCGTTTCATCCCTCTGTTCGCCCGAAATCCCGGCGCGCCCCGGCAGTAAATTCATTGCTGAGAAATAGCCAAGTCTGTTGAGCGCTGGCTATCCCTCGCCGCGCAATTTTCAGGAGAACTCCATGCGAACCTCAATCAAGACCCTCCGCCGCCAACAAGGCTTCACCCTGATCGAACTGGTGATCGTCATCGTCATCATCGGCATCCTCGCTGCGATCGCGCTGCCGAAAATGACCGACCTTGCCGGCAATGCCCGTGCGGCGACCATCAAGGGCGTGACAGGCAGCCTGGCATCGGCCAATACCGCGATCTACTCGGCGGCACAGATCGCCAACCAAGGGGGCGCCACCGGCAGCGTGAATGCCTGCGGCACCACCGGCATCAGCACCGTCTATGGCTATGCGGCCGACACCACTGAACTGCTGAAGTGCGTTGGTCTGGCACCGGCAGCTGACTTCAACACCGCGACCGCGAACACGATCTCGCACTCGGGCTCGACCACGCCTGCGTCGTGCAATGTGGTCTATGTGCCGGCCACTGCCACCGCGCAGCCGGGCTACACCGTCACCGTCACCGGCTGCTGAACCAGCACCTGATGGAGCACTGCCATGGACCTGAAGCCCCGCATCTTCCGCCTGCCCCGCAGGTGGCGGGCGCGCGGCTTCAGCCATCTCGAGCTGGTCACGACCATCGCGGTCGCCAGCCTGATGTCGGCATCGGTCGTACCGAAAATGATTCCCAATGCATCGCGCAGCGCCGCCAACTGGCAAGCCGTCAGGCTGGCCGATGACCTGAGGCATGCACGACTGCTGGCGATGTCGCTTGGCAAGCCGCTGTCGTTCAACAGCGATGCGGCGTCTTGGCGCGTCAGCTGCGTCAATGCCGGCAGCTGCACGTTGGTGACACCGTCCGCACAGACCTGCCCGAACCCGACCTCCACCTTGCTCGACCCCGGCCATCACGGCGGTTTCTGCGTTGCTGTCGAGGGCGGCATCACGCTGTCAGGCCCGGCATCGATACAGTTCGACCTGCTCGGCCGTCCGCAGTCGACGGGCAACATGACTTACCAGCTGTCGGCGAATGGCTCGGTGGTCGCAACGGTGACCGTTGCGCCCGGCACCGGCTTCGTGACGATGGCCCAGCTGCAATGAAAGCCCGGACTCAACAGCGCCATATCAACCGGGACGTGGACCGCGGTTTCACGCTGGTCGAGCTCGTGGTGCTGATCGTGGTGTTTTCCGGATCGCTGGTGGCCTTGCTGTCGGTGTCGCGCGAATCCGCGCGCCGCATTGCCGAAGTCGATGCCAGCGCGCGCGCGATGCAGTACGCGCAGGAACGGGTGGAAATGGTGCTGGCCGACCGCCGTAACCCGAACCGCGGCTATGCCTACGTGCCGCTGCAATCGGCGAGCTGCAATGTCGTGTCCGCAAGCTGCGCCTACCCCTATGAAAACCCGATCACGGGCACCTCGCTGTCGCGCAGCGTACAGGTGACTGATTTCTCTGCCAACAGCGCCTGTCCGAATCCGGCGAACGGCTGCAAGCAGGTGCTGGTGACCGTCACCCAGAACGGGCGCAAGCTCGCATCACTGGCGGCGCTGCTGGCGGGTAACTGAATCATGAGCGCCCAAGCCAACAGCCATCAGCACGGGTTCAGCCTGATCGAACTCGTGGTCGCGATGGTGCTGACCTCGATGCTGGCCGTAGCCGCGATACAGCCGGTACTGCGCGCTCTGCAGGCACGCTCGGCCGTGGCCGGGAACTTGGCAGCGATCGATGGCCTGCGTTATGCGACCGAGCGCATGGTGCGCGAGCTGCGGCAGGTGCGCTACGACGCACAGGGCTCGGGCTTTCAGTTGCTGCCTCTCGACGCAATCGCCGGCAGTACCAATGCCAGTGCCGGCCTGTGCTTCAGCCGCGCAGGCGGCGACGCCGGCAATAGCTGGAGCAGCCTGTCGCTGCGCAAAAGCGGCACGCTGGCCACGCTCGACACGGTGAGCTATCCCGGTTGCACCGCGACCGCACCGTCCACGGTGGCTGACAAGGTCAGTGTCCTGCGCTTTGACTATTGGACTTATGGCAGCGGCAGCACGCCACTGGCCCTTGCGCTCGACGATGCCGCGTTCGGCACCAAGCTGTCTTTCATTGACATTACGCTGACGGTGACGGCCGACCAGGGCGTGCCGGTCAGCCATCGCTCACGTGTGGTGCTGCGCAATGGCGCGTGGGGAGCGGCCAAATGAGCGCGACACCGGCTTCGCACGCGATGCATGAACCTCGCCGCCTGCGCAGCCGGCCGCGTTGTCCGCCACAACGATCGCGCCAGCGTGGCGTGTTCGCGATCGTCACTGTGCTGATGCTGCTGATCGTGGTCGCGTCGTCTCTGCGCTTCTTGCTGACGGCAGCGGAATCCAACAGCAGCGCGACGCTCGCGCACCAGCAGAGCACGAAGGCGCTGCTGGCCGCCGACAGCGGTATCGAATCCATGCTGGCGAAAATGCGCAAGGCGGGGCCGATGTCCTGTGCCGGAACCAGCTTCGCGTCGGGCACACTGGACGGTGCCAGCTACGCGATGCAATCCGTCGCCAGCGTGACCAATATTCCCGTCTCCGCTTCGTGCAATGGCATGCTGGTCGCCCGCGGCTGCCGTGGCCAGGTGCAGGGCAGCGTCGGCTCCAGCACGCGCACGGTCAGCATCGACATTGCGTACTGCTCGCCGACCAATGCCGGCGTCGCCGGTTTCGGCGGCTACACGACCAACATCGCGCAGACCATCAATCCGTACCAGGCGAACTCGGTCATCGTCAGCAACCTCGCGTTCCGCCGCAAGAGCGACGCGGGCGGTCCGAATACGTCGGCCACCACCTGCTCGCAGACCGGCACCTACTCGGGCACTTGCACGCAGGGCTGGAGCATACAGTCCAGTTCCGGCATTCCGTCCGTCGGCGGGCGCGGCGTGATCGCGACCACGACCTCGGTCGGCGATTACACGGTGATCCAGAACCTCGGCGCTGACCGCAACTATGTCGCCACCGGCGCCATCTTCGAGGGCGATGGCGTCACCTACCTCGGGTCCTATGCCGATGACCAGAGCGCGCAGAACAAGGGCACGGCCGGTACCTCGAACACCGTCGCCGGCCAGGTCAAGGATGGCCGCACGCTGGGCACCAGCGCGAACGGCGCCGCCGGCTGGTGCAAGGGCGCCGACACGCTGGTGTTCGGCTTCTCGGCCAAGGCCGAATCGCCGAACGACACGCTGACCTCGGTCAGCTTCGGTTCGGTAAAGATGCCGATGGTGCTGCTCGAGCGCTTCCACTCGCTGACCTACGACATGTATTCCGAGGTCTGGTTCCTGCACAAGCCGCTCGCCCAGGGCGGCGTCGACAGCCTGTTCGCAACCGGCGTACCGACCGATTTCAGCTTCACCACCCAGGGCAGCACCACCGACGAATGGGCCGCCGGCTTTGCCTGCCTGAAGAATGTCGATCCGGCGACGCCGCGCGGGCTGGTGAGCTTCATGCAACCGTATAACTGGTGGGAGCCGTTCTGATGGCATTCAAGCTCGCGCTGCCCGCGCTTCCATCGTTGTCTCGGCTTCCCCGTTTGTCCGGCCCCGGTGCGCTCTCGACGCTGAAGGCGCGCTGGTCCTCGCTGGCTGCGAAGCGAGGTCACGCGAGACCCTGGGCAGCCATCGATTTTTGTGCCACGCGCATGTCGGCCGTGCTGGTTGAGCCGCCGCACGGCGATGGCCGGCCGCGGGTATTGAAGGCATTGACGGCTGACACCGACGGCAGCATGCCCGACGCCGGCAAGCTCGGCGCATTCGCGCAACAACTTGATGCCGGCTCGCGTCCATGGACGCTGCTGCTGCCGCGCGACGAATACCGCGTCAGCGTGATAGCCGAGCCTGCGGTGCCAGCTGCCGAACTTGCGCAGAGCGTGCGCTGGCAGCTGGCGCCAACGCTCGACTTCCCGGCCGAAGATGCGTCGGTCGACTTCATGAAGATCCCGACCGAAGCCTGGCAACCCGAGCGCGCGCCGGAGTTGTATGTGATCGCCGCACGCGGCGACGCGGTCAGGCAGCGTGCAGCGCTGTTCGATGCCGCGCGACTGACGCTGGCCGCGATCGATATCCGCGAGACTGCGCAGCGCAATGTCGCTGCGCTGGCCGAGCGCGCCGATGAGCTGCTGGTCATGGTCGCCTTCAGTCGTGATGATGTACAGATCAGCTTCAGCTGGCAGCGCGAGTTGTACATGGACCGGCTGATCGCCGAGGCAGCCGACCGGGACCATCATCCGGAGCGCCGTGCGGCGAGCAATGAGCGCATCGCATCCCAGGTACAGCGCTCGATCGAGGCAGTGCGTGGCGATTTCCCGTTCATGACGGCTGCGCGCGTGCTGGTTGCCGGCGCGCCCGAGGGCTTCACCGAGCTGCTGGCGGCCAGCCTGTCCGAGCCAGTCGATGCTCTCGATCCGGAACAGCTTTTCGATCTGTCACGCACGCCCGAGCTGCGCGACCCGCAGCAGTTCATGCGGCACTTTCATGCACTTGGCGCCGCGCTGCGCGGCCTGGAGCAGCAGGCATGAGTCAGCAGATCAACCTGTTGCCGCGTGCACCACGCTCGCCGGTATTGTCCGCGCGGCGCGCGCTGGTCGGCGTGCTGCTGTGGGCGCTCACGCTGGGTGCGCAAGTGGCCTGGCAGTCGCTGCAGGCGGACGAGGCACGCATCGCGGCCGAGCACAGCGAACAGGAACTGAAACAACAGAAGCAGCTGCTGCTGGCCTTGCAGACTCGGCTCGGTGAATCGGCCAATCCGAACAACATCGCCGCGCAGATCGCCGCGCTCGAGCCGCGCACCCGCGTATCACGTGATCTGCTGGCACGGCTGAAAGCCGGCGACCTCGGCAGCCTCGATGGCTATGGCGAGGAGCTGACCGAACTGGCCGCACTGCCAAAACAGGGCGTGTGGCTGACGCTGGTGGCGATCTCGAACGCCGGCCGCACGCTGCGCATCGAAGGCCGCGCGCTGAAGAAGGAATACGTGCTGCCTTATGCGGCAGCGCTCAACGATGTCGTTCACAAGTACGGCGCGCAGCTGAATCAGATCGAAGTCGCGCCGATGCAGGGCAATCCCGACGACGAACAGGCGTCGTTACCGATCTATGTGTTCAAACTGTACTGAGGCGCATTGATGACCTCGCTATCGCTGCGCCCGCAATGGCAAGCCGCCATCCGCGCCTTCGAGGGCAAGACCTCGCGAGAACGGATGCTGATGCTGTCCGCACTGCTGGCGGCCTTGTATTTTCTGGTCGACCTGACCGTGCTGTCACCGCAGCACAAGCGCATACGCCAGTGGCAGGCACAGGCGGAGGTCAACCAGGGCGAAACGCAGCGCGTACAAAGGCAGGTGGCCGAGCTGTCCGCGCAGCTGGCTGCGCAGAACGCCGGCGACAAACAGGCAGAGCTTGATGCACTGATACGCATCATCGCCGAGGCCGATGCGCTACTGTCGGAAGACGATGGCAGCTCGCTGAAGCTGTCGGCGCTGCTCAATACGATGCTGCGCACTACACCGGGCCTGAAGCTGATGTCGCTGAAGACCTTGCCAGTGGTGCCGCTGCTGCCGCGCGGGCCTCAAGCCGCCGATGGCAGCGAACTGAAGCCTTCGCCGCCGATCACCGGTGGCAAACCTGCGCCCGAGCTGCCACCGATCGCCGTACACCAGCATGGCGTCGAGATCGCGGTGAAAGGTAACTATCTCGCGCTGCTGCCGTACATGGAAAAGCTGCGCCGTTATCCGAAGCGTCTGTTCTGGACCCATGCATCACTGGAAGTCGTGAAGCATCCGGACTCGGTATTGAGGCTGACGATCACGACGCTGTCCGAGCAGCGGCAGACGCCTTTGCAGCCGCCCGTCGCCACTAATGCCGTAGCGTCCACTGCGCCATCCGCTGTGCCTTCGCATACCTCTGGACGCCCGGTGCCGCCCTTGCCCTGAACCTCATGCCATGAAAAACCTGTTGACCTATTTCGTCGTGCTCCCGGTCGAGACCTCGGCCGCTGTGATCGCGGCCGCACTGCTGCTGACCATCACTGTGGCCGTCGTCATCGCGCTGGCCTGCATCCCTGCACGCGCCGCCGATACCCCGCCTCGCGAGCGCTCGACCGAAAAAGTGCTGCGCGACCCCACCCGTCCGCTGGCATCGACCACGCCCCGCACCGGTCCGGTACAGCCGACCGCGCCACGTCCGGCAGCGCCCGTCACGCTGCCGCAACTGCAGCTGGTGCTGACCGCCACCGAACGACGCTTTGCCGTGATCGATGGCGAGCTGCTCGGTATCGGCGACAGCATCCGCGGATTGACCGTGCTCGACATCCGTGACGAGGCCGTCATCGTGAAAACCACGAACGGTCCGCGCACGCTGCCGCTGTCGACCGGCAGCGAGAACCAAGGAAACTGATCATGAAGAAACCCATCCCCCGGTCTGTCAATCGCATCCCGCAAGCGGCAGCCGCCACGGTCCTGGCTGCGGTGGTCACGCTGTCTGGCTGCGCATCGGCGCCGACCAGACCAGCGCACCTGCCGCGCAGTAAAGCGATCACGCAGGCACTGACGTTGCCCGAACCAGTAGCTCCGGCAGCCGCACCCGTGTCGCCACCTGTCGAAGTCGAGTCGGCGATCGCCAAACCCGTACCGCTCGCAGTGCCGTCGCCGGACGAGCCGCGAATCAGCATCGCGATGAACCATGTGCCGGCACGCCAGTTCTTCATGGCGCTGGCTGCCGGCACGCCGTATACGATGCTCGTGCATCCGAATGTGACCGGCAACTTGTCAGCCAGGCTGTCGAACGTCACCGTGCCCGAGGCACTCGAGGCGATACGCGACATGTATGACATCGACGTCACACTAGAGGGCCGCAAGATCACCGTGAAGCAGCCAGTGATGGAAAGCCGTGTATTCCAGGTCAATTACCCGACCGGGCAGCGCAAAGGGAGTTCGGATACGCGCGTCGCCGCCGGCTCACTGGCGGACGCACCGTTGGCTGGCGCGCTGCCTGCGGCCATGCCTGCAGGTACGCCTCCGGTGCCGGGGCGTGCAAGCGACAGCTCGCGCGTGACCACGTCGATCGAAGTCGACTTCTGGCACGAGCTGAAGGTGGCGCTGGAAGCGATCGCCGGCATCGCCGCCGGCAATGGCCGCAGCGTCGTCATCAGCCCGCAATCGGGCGTGATCGTCGCGCGCGCGATGCCGAAGGAATTGCGCGACATCGCCGCTTATCTGAAGGCGACGCAGCTGTCGGTCGAGCGGCAGGTGATCCTCGAGGCAAAAATCATCGAGGTACAGCTGTCGGACGGCTATCAGTCCGGCGTGAACTGGGCGGCCTTCCGCGGTGGAAGCACGCGTGCGAGCGGCGGCGTGATCCAGCCGGGAGCGAACCTGAACAATACGCCGGACACAGCCATCAACAATGGGGCAGTGTCCGCCGTCGCCGGCTCGGCGATCTCGACCGTGGCCAGCTCGGGCGGCACCCTGTTTGGCCTGGCAGTGCAAGGCACCAATTTCTCGGCGCTGATTTCCTTCCTCGAGACCCAAGGCGCGGTGCAGGTGCTGTCCAGCCCGCGCATCTCGACGTTGAACAATCAGCAGGCGGTGCTGAAGGTCGGCACCGATGAATTCTTCGTCACCGGCGTCTCCGGCGGCACCACGACACCCTCGTCGGGCGGCGCGATCACGACGATGCCGAACGTGACATTGCGACCCTTCTTCTCGGGCGTGGTGCTCGATGTGCTGCCGCAGATCGACCGTGACGGCAACATCATGCTGCACATCCGGCCATCGGTGTCGCAAGTAAGCACCGTGAACAAGAACATCAACCTCGGTGTCGGTGGCCAGCTGACGCTGCCGCTGGCTTCCAGCAGCGCATCCGAAGCCGACAGCGTGGTGCGCGCAAAAAATGGGCAGGTGGTCGTGATCGGCGGCCTGATGCGTGAGGCCAGCAGTAACGACCGTTCGCAAGTGCCGGGCGTCGGCAATGCGCCGGTGGTAGGCAAGCTGTTCGGCAGCACCAGCCGTTCGATGCAGAAGCGCGAGCTGGTGATCTTGCTGAAGCCGACCGTGATCCAGAGCGATGCGCAATGGAATGACGACGTGCTGCAAAGCCAGAAGCGCATCCAGCAGCTGGCGGCGGAGCGCAACGGCAAATGAAGCCGGCTGAATCGCTGATGGGCAAAGGAGCGGCCATGCCTGTACTCGACCTGATGCGGCAAGAGCTCGACGTGATGTTCTCGCGCACGCTGCCCGAGACGCAGGCACGCCGCTGCCAGGCCATCCTGTTGAAGGACCTCGGCGACAGTTGCCTGGTCGGGCTGGTCGACCCGAACAATCTGCGCGCTCAGGATGCGATCTCGCAATTGCTGAAGCGCCCGGTCGATGTGGTACAGGTCGAGCGCGATGCGCTGCTGGCGACGCTGGATCGCGTGTATGGCAAATCCGACCAGCTCGGCGAGATAGCGCGCGCAGTCGAGCGCAACATCGAGCGCGAAGTCGCACTGGTCGACCTGGACCAGATGGGCTCCGTGATCGATGACGTCGATGCGCCGGTGGTGAAATTACTGCAAACGATTTTTGACCACGCATCGCAGGTCCGCGCATCCGACGTGCACATCGAACCGCAGGAAAAACGGCTGGTGGTGCGCTACCGGATCGATGGCGCGCTGCATGTGCAGGCCGAGGCCGACCTGAAGATCGCATCGCCGCTGGTGGTGCGACTGAAACTGATGGCCGGCCTTGATATCGCCGAGAAGCGGCTGCCGCAGGATGGCCGTATTGCGGTGCGCTCCGGCGTTCACAAGCTGGATGTACGCATGTCGACACTGCCGACGCTGTATGGCGAATCAGTAGTGCTACGGATACTGATGCAACAGCAGGGACTGGTGGCGCTGACCGATACCGGCATGGATGAAGACATCTTCGCGCGCTTCGAGCAGGCGATCCGTGCGCCACATGGCATCGTACTGGTGACCGGCCCCACTGGCTCCGGCAAGACCACCACGCTGTACGGTGCGCTGCAGATGCTGAACCAGCCGGACGTAAAGATACTCACCTGCGAAGACCCGGTGGAGTACCGGATGCCGGGCATCGTGCAGGTGCAGACCAATGACAAGATCGGGCTGGACTTCGCGCGCGTGCTGCGTTCCTTCCTGCGCCAGGACCCGGACGTGATCTTCATCGGCGAGATCCGCGACCATGAGACCGCGCAGATCGCCAGCCGCGCCGCAATGACAGGCCATCTGGTGCTATCGACCTTGCACACGAATGACGCCGTCAGCACGCCGGGACGACTGGCCGACATGGGCATACCACCCTACCTGATCGCGTCAACGCTGCTGGCCGTGGTGTCGCAACGGCTGGTGCGCGTACTGTGCCCGCATTGCGCTCAGGCGGCCGAGCCGGATGAGGATGAGCTCGGGTGGGTGCTTCACGCACTGGGGCGTGAATCGCTGCGCGAGGGCACGCGCTTCATGCGCGCCTGCGGCTGCCACCGCTGCAACAACATCGGCTACAAGGGCCGTACCGGCGTGCATGAGATCCTCAGCATTACGCCACCGCTGGCGCGCGCATTGCGCACCGGCTCACTACAGGACTTCGAGGCAGCAGCCGCGGCGCAGCTCAAGGGCAGCACCATTGCCGACCAGGTGCTGCGGCTGGTTCTGCGCGGCAAGACTACCGTGGCCGAGGCGATGAAGGTCGTCAGTACCGAAGAAGTCTGACGAACCAAGACACACAGTTCATGCGCCATTTCATTTACGAGGGCCGCAACCGCAGCGGCGAATTGGTCAAGGGTCGGATCGAGTCGCCGAACCCGCAGGCAGTGGCGCAATGGATGCTCGACGCGGGCATCGTGCCGGTCAAGATCAATGAACAGGCAGCGCAAGCCGAGCAAACCGGCCTGATGGGCAAGCTGAACGGCCAGCGGGCGCTGACGCCGACCGACCTGCTGCTGTTCACGCGCCAGCTCGGTACCATGGTACGTGCCGGCCTGCCGCTGATGCAGGCACTCAACGGCATGCAGAAGTCATCCGGCAACCCGAAGCTGGCCAAGCTGCTCGGCAAGCTGCGTGAAGACCTTGACCAGGGGCTGGAGCTGTCGGCGGCAATGGCGCACCATCCGGAGTTCTTCGACGACTACTACGTCAGCATGATCCGCGTCGGCGAAGGCGCGGGCCGGCTCGAGGAAGTGTTTACGCGGCTGTTTGCGCAGCTCGAGTTCGAGCGCGACATGCGGCAGAAGATCAAGAGCGCACTGCGTTACCCAAGCTTCGTGGTGATCGCGATTGCGATCGCGATCGGCATCCTCACAGTCTTCGTGATCCCGGTGTTCGCCAAGGTCTACGCCGGCATGAAGGTCGAGCTGCCGCTGCTGACGCGGCTGCTGCTGGCCGTGTCGGATTTTGCGGTCAACTGGTGGTGGGCCGTACTCGCGCTGATGGGCGCCGCCTTCTATGGCTTCGTGCTGGCGCTGAAACAGCCGAAATACAAATACCGCTGGGACAAGCACAAGCTGCGCTTCCCGCTGATTGGCGGTATCTTCAACAAGGCCGGTATTGCGCGCTTTTGCCTGTCGTTTTCGATCGCGTGCAAGAGCGGCGTACCGATCGATCAGGCGTTCACGCTGGTAGCCAAGGTGGTGGACAACGCATTCTTCGAGCGCCGCATCAAGGGCATGCGCGAGGGCATTACGCGCGGCGAGACCATGCTGCAGATCGCGCAGGGCGCCGGCATCTTCAAGCCGATGGAATTACAGATGATCGCCGTCGGTGAAGCAACCGGCGAAATGGAGAAGATGATGGAGCAGGTCGCGCAGATGTATCAGGAAGAGCTGCAGTACGAAGTCAGCCGGCTGGGCGACGCGATCGAACCGATACTGCTGGCCGTGATGGGCGGTCTGGTACTGGTGCTGATGCTGGGGATCTTCCTGCCGCTCTGGGACCTCGGTCAGTTGGCGCAGCAGGCTTGAGTCAGTACGCGGCACACACGAAGGCGAAAACTCCGCTGTACGGTCAGGCTCGGAAGACGCGGGATCCCCTTCAACCTTTCCCGAATTCTTCTCCGAGCTCCTTGCCGCGTGCCGCCGCAGCATGCAAGGCCTTCACGATCGCGGCTTTCACGCCGCTGGCCTCCATCGATGTCAGTGCCGCATAGGTCGTACCGCCTTTGGATGTGACCCGCTCGCGCAGCAGCGACACCGGCTCGTCGGAACGGATGGCCAGCTCGGCTGCGCCGGCGAAGGTCGCCTGCGCCAGTTCCCTGCCCTGCGCGTCGGTCAGTCCCAGCTCGATCGCTGCCGCCTGCATCGCCTCGATGAAGTAGAACACATAGGCCGGGCCGCTGCCGGACAGCGCGGTAACGGCGTCGATCTTGCCTTCGTCATCCAGCCAGACGGTATCGCCGACGGCGCGCAGAATCGCATCGGCCAGTTGCTTCTGCTCCGCTGACACGCCACCCATCGCGACCGCGCCGGTGATGCCCTTGCCGATCAGTGCCGGGGTATTCGGCATCGTACGCACGATGGCCGTGTGGCCGTCGAGCCAGCGCGACAGGTCGGCCGCACGGATGCCGGCGGCAATGGACAGTACCAGCTGCTGCGACACCAGTGGCCTCAGCGTCGCGACGACCTCGCGCATTTGTTGCGGCTTGACCGCTAACACGATCACGTCCGATGCGGCGACCGCGTCCCCGGCGGCGGTTGCCGTCGTGACCTTGAATTTGTCGCGCAGCACGGCCAGTGCCGCCTCGTTGATATCAACCACATGGATGTTGGCCGCTGCTGTCAGCTTGTCCGCGAGGCCGCCAATCAGTGCCTGCGCCATGTTGCCACCGCCGATAAAGGCGATCTTTACCTTACTTTGCATAATCTCTCTTTCCAAATATGGCCGTGCCGACCCTGACGATGCTCGAGCCCTCGGCGATCGCGGCACCCATGTCGGCCGACATGCCCATCGACAGCGTGTCGGTCATGATGCCGTGCGCGGCCAGCTGTGCCTGCAGCTCGCGCAGCTGGCGGAATGGCTGGCGCTGCGCCTCAAAGGACTCGGCCGGCTCCGGGATCGCCATCAGCCCGCGCAGACGCAGGCGCGGCATGGCGGCCACGGCCCGGGCCAGCGGCAGCAGCGCGTCCGGCTCGACGCCGCTCTTGCTGGCCTCGCCGCTCACATTCACCTGCAGGCACACCTGCAATGGCGGCAGGGCCTCGGGCCGCTGGTCTGACAGCCGCTGCGCGATCTTTTCGCGATCGACCGAATGCACCCAGTCGAAATGCTCGGCGATGGGTCGTGTCTTGTTGCTCTGTATCGGCCCGATGAAATGCCAGGTCAGGTTCAGGTCTGGCCGCTGCACACGAACCGCCTGCATCTTGTCCAGTGCTTCCTGCAGGTAGTTCTCGCCGAACGCGACCTGGCCAGCCTGCGCAGCCTCGATCACGGCCTCAGACCCGAAGGTCTTGGATACGGCCAGCAGCTGCACGTCATCCGCGATACGGCCGGCCGCTACCGCTGCCTGAGCGATGGCCTGACGGACGGCTGCAATGTTTTCTGTGATGGACATGGCCTGCATTATCCCTCATCAGATGATCCCGGCAGGAAACGGCGTCGAGTGCTAGGATCACCGAAGGCTATTTCATTAGCTGCGGAGTCTGCCCGCTTCACCGTCCGCACTACCCATCGCGCTTGTTTGAATAAGGACATGTCATGAGCTCCTTGTATGAGATCCCGGTACGCCGTCTCGACGGCCGCGAGACCACGCTCGCCGAGTGGCGCGGCCTTGTGCTGCTGATCGTGAACACGGCCAGCCACTGCGGATTCACGCCGCAGTACGCGGGCCTGGAAGCGCTGTACAAGCAATACAAGGATCGGGGCTTTGCCGTGCTCGGCTTCCCTTGCAACCAGTTCGGCGCGCAGGAACCCGGGACGGCCGACGAGATCGGCGCTTTCTGCGAAAAGAACTACGGGGTCAGCTTTCCGATGTTTGACAAGGTCGACGTCAATGGTCCGAATGCGCATCCACTCTACCGATTGCTGAAGCAGCAGGCGCCGGGCATTCTGGGCACGGATGGCATCAAGTGGAACTTCACCAAATTCCTCGTCACCCGCGAGGGTCAAGTCGTTGGACGGCACTCACCGACCACCTCACCCAACGCCATTGAGCGCCATATCAAGAGTCTGCTCCTGCCAAGCTGAACCCCTGTCAGGTTCGGGTTACACACGAGTCGGCAATTAATCAGCCGACCAGCAGTTCCACATCTTCATCCATGGAACGCCGTTGTTCGGCAAAGACCGAAACAACAGGAGACCCCCATGGACGAGCCCTCTTTCCAGCAGTTATGCCGGGACACCAGTATCTACCTCGAATGCGAGGTACCGGATGCGCTTGGCATGTTCGGTCGAATCGAGATCAGCGGAACAAGGCATACGCTGTTCTTCGATGACGGTATCGACACCGACGAATTGCTCTGCATGTCGGAATTGGGTCATGTTGGCAGCAAGGATCGGCTCGAAAAACTCGAAACCTTGATGGGCATGAATTTGTTCACCATCGGCAGCAGCGATGGGCACTATGCGCTTGACCCAAACCGCGACAGCATTATCTTCATTCGGCGTTTCACCGATCTTGCAAACCTCTCGCCGGAAATTCTGGGCCTGCATTTGCTGAATATGGCACAGCATGCAGCCAGCCTGTCAGCACAATTGCCGCTGGAACCCGTTACCAGCAGCATGAGACAGCCCGAAGTCACCTCCACTATTTTTGCCTGAAGGGAGACATCATGTACCCTCCTCTCCCCTTGCCCCTCCACGCCTTCGACGCTTATGGGCTCCTGCCGCTTCAATTCCCCAGTCGACCCACAGTACCTGATCTGCCCTCGTCCGTAGCGCGGCCCGCAGTCGCAGATACAGGTAACAACACCGAAAAAGCGGACATAAAAACGGCGCAGCATGAAGAACTGAGAACTTTCATGGAGCACAAGCTGAAGATTCTGATGGAGGCCGGAAATGAGCTGACAGAAGCGGAAAGAAATTATCGAGAAAGGTTAAGCACAATCGCCGAAAACGTTGGCGACACTTTGTCCTCCTTGGCGGAACTGGAAGCAAAGCGGCTCAATAAATCCAGCAACGCGGATGATGACTCCGAGATTGAATGGACCGAACAAGACCAACAACGGGCTCAGGCTTACGTTAACACCATCAATGATTACGGCGAAGAATTCAAGGCTGTACTTAAAGAACTCCTCGCCCTGATGAAAAGGCTCGACGACGAAAGCAAGGAAAAACCCGCCCATGTCGGACTGGCGAACAGCGCTCCACTTGCCAAAACATATCTTCCGGAAGAATTAGGCATACAGCCAGTCGCTATTCATGACAAACAACCCTTGCGACCAAGGGAGAGTCGCTCATCATTGAATTCATTGCTATTCCCAGCCGAAGATCGCAGTCAAGCCGAAGACCGCAGTCAAGCAGAAGACCGCAGTCAAGTAGAAGATCGCAGTCAAGTAGAAGATCGCGGTCAAGCCGAGGATCGCAGTCAAGGTGATAAAAATGACTCTGTCGGCGAGAGTCATGTTGTGATTGATTTCCCTTCCACTGAAGATGCGAAATCGCATAAAACAGCCGGGCGCAAGGAAAAATTTGAAGCAGAGTGGCAGGACTATCAGAGCGCCATCCTCGCATCCCCTGAAAAGATAGCTGCCTGGAATATCCTGGCCGGGATGGTTGCCTATACATGCTCTTTTGGCGTTGCGAATCTGGGCCGGCTCGTTCCATACGGCTCGATCGCAGTTCCGCTTTTAGCGCCCGCTTTGCATACGCTCATCTCGGGGCCATTGGCCGGCATGATACGCGCAACCACTTGGGATAACCCACGAGTCCGGGAACAAGTTTATGCGCAACGTATTGCTGGACGCGCGGCAGGTGACTGGCCCAGAAAGGCCGCAGGTATGGAACTCAAGGCAAAATTCGACTGGAAAAATCCCGATGGAAAAATCGAAAAATTGACTGCACACGAAATGCTTGAGAAAGCGCCCGGCTGGACTGACTGGAAGCAGAAAGTAATATGCGAGGACCTTCCATTTACCTCGTTCACACTGAGCTACTTTGTTCGAAATCTCATTATCAGCTGCAATGAATTGTTAACAACGCCGCAAAACTTTGCGGTTGCAGGATCTGAAAAACAACCCATTCCTCTCCAAGACCATGCTTTTTCGTTAACCACCCATGAAGGGCGGGTCCTTGACACCTTGGTTCAATTTGCGTTCGGCTCGATAGCCGGTGGGATAACGATGTATTTCAACCAGAAATTGCGCAAGGAAATGAGTGCGCAAATTCTTTCAAAGCAAACGGTTACCAAGCCTTTCTACATCTGGCGACTGGAGGCAGAGTACCTGAGGTCATACAAAGACGATCTTGACAAAGAGATCGATGCCGTTGGCGAATCCAATCAGGATTATCTGAAACAACTGCAGGTGGAACTTGGCGCAGTCAAGACCAATCTGGCTAAGGCTGAAGCCAAGTCGGAATTTTTTACGTCTTTTTCCCATGAAGTTGATCTGATGTGGCAAACATCACGCAAAGGCGTATCTGGCAATGCCGACCAGCCAGGAAAGCGCACGGAAACCTTGTGTGATATTGCGGGAAAATTCTTGTCGCTGCTGCCGGTCGCTGCCGCAGGATATTTTGTCGGTGATTTGGCTGCTGGCAGGGCCAAAAGTCTTCCGGATTTAATCTTGAAGCAAACCGCCAAAGTTTTTGCCGTACCTTTCTTCTTGATTTTTTATCCGGACTGGATGTTGAGATCCGAATATGCTGGCTTGATGCGCCTGATGATTGGCTATTTGAAAGGCCATAGCGGCGCTGCAGAATTTGCAAGCAACGATCATGTCACCAGGAGTCCGTTGCGCGATGGCTCAGATGAATCAAGCGACGAGGTCAAGACCGACTCATCTGGTGCCGAAAATGACCAGCATTCGAAACGCACGAGCAACGTCAGGCGAGCTACGAAAAATCAGAATGTCAGTGGCACCGATGATGCGAGTTCGGTTCGAATTCAAGAAGATGACATTGAATCAACGACCAGCACAGGAAAACCCAAAGCGCGACAAAATGGCAAAAGTGCCGAAAATCCAAGCGGAAACTCTGAGGAGACATCGATCATCGTTGAAGACGACTCCGAGGGGAACTCAGTCGTCGTCGGGGAAGATGACGATGGCGGTTACGCTAGCGATGATGGTGCCGGGGTATGGCCTCGTGGCAAAGGGCGAAAGACCGAATCGGCTGAATCTGAAGAATCCAGCGATAACAAATCGGATAATGACGAAATTCCAACTAACAATTCACGCATCACTGAAACGCAGCAGCCTGCCAATCGACCTGGCACTGAGCCCGCTTCAACCAACGTTGCTGTTGTAGCCACAGAACGTGGCAAAGAAGACATCAACGTAAATCTGCAAGGGCAAGAACAGCAAAGTCAGGCACCTATAGCCAATGCATCAATTGATAAAAAGTCGCCGGAAGATATAAACATCGCTGACGCCACAACGAATCCAGGTGACAACGACCACTACCTCAACTCGACCGACCATAATGAAATCGACATCAGTGACGATGCTCAGTTTCAAGCAGAAATAGATCCTGATGAGCTGTTTGGAAATTCTTCTGAACTCGCTGAAGTCATCACTAAGGGCAGCGACCAGAATACAAAATCCACGTGATCACATGATCGGTTGTTGAAGACCACGGACCAAGCCGCTGAAAACCAGCGGCTTGTTTTTTAAAAGACTATTCAAGAACCAATGCCTGATCGATCAGCTCGATCCAGTGCCTGACCGGTGTATCGGTACCGGACTGCAGATGGGTCAGACAGCCGATGTTGGCCGACACGATCATCTCGGGGTCGGTGGCCTGCAGGTTCTTCAGCTTGTTGTCACGCAGCCGGTAGGACAGCTCGGGCTGGGTCACCGAATAGGTGCCGGCCGAGCCGCAGCACAGATGGCTGTCGGCACATAGCTTCACATCGACGCCGCACGCTTTCAGCACGCCTTCGACCTTGCCACGGATCTGCTGGCCGTGCTGCAGCGTGCACGGCGGGTGGTAGGCCACGCGCTTGGTCAGTTTGCCAGCCAGCTTTTGCTCGAGCTCCTTTTCAAACGCCGGCATGATCTCGGACAGGTCTTTCGTCAGCTCGGAGATGCGCTTGGCCCGCTGCGCATACGCGGGGTCATGCGCGAGCAGGTGGCCGTATTCCTTCACGGTGACGCCGCAGCCGGACGCATTCATCACGATCGCCTCGACACCTGCCTCCACGTAGGACCACCAGGCATCGACATTGCGGCGCATGTCGTCCAGCCCACCATCCTGGTCATTCATGTGGAAGCGGATCGCGCCACAGCAGCCCGCCTTGGGTGCGACGATCACCTGCACGCCGAGCGCGTCCAGCACGCGAGCGGTCGCGGTGTTGATGTTGGGTGACATCGCCGGCTGCACGCAACCATCGAGCATCAGCATCTTGCGCGCATGCGTGCGGGTGGGCCAGGCACCTGCGGGTCTCGCTTCGGGCACCTTGTTCTTCAGCACCTTGGGCAGTAGCGGTCGCACCAGCTGGCCGACCTTCATCGCCGGCTCGAACAGCGCCTTGTTCGGCAAGCCCTCCTTCAACGCGTTGCGCACCAGCTGCTGCGCAAATGGACGCTTGACCTGCTTCTCGACGATGCCGCGGCCGATGTCGACCAGACGGCCATACTGAACGCCCGATGGGCAGGTGCTTTCGCAGTTACGGCAGGTGAGGCAGCGATCCAGATGCAACTGCGTCTTCTCGGTCGCCGGCTTGCCTTCAAGGACTTGCTTGATCAGGTAGATGCGGCCGCGCGGACCGTCCAGCTCGTCGCCCAGCAGCTGATAGGTCGGGCAGGTCGCGGTACAGAAGCCGCAGTGCACACACTTGCGCAGGATGGCGTCGGCCTCCTGGCCCTCGTGCGTGTCACGGATGAAATCGGCGAGATTCGTTTGCATCGTTCAGAACTCGGGGTACATGCGACCGGGATTGAAAATCCCTGCCGGATCGAAAGCGTTTTTCAGGTTGCGATGGATGCGGGCGACCGCTGGTGCAAGCGGATGGAACACGCCGACTGATTTGTCACCGCCGCGATGCAGCGTTGCATGCCCGCCGGCAGCTGCAGCCGCAGCACGGATGGTGGCCGCGTCAGCGCTTGTCTTGAGCCAGCGCTGCGCGCCACCCCATTCGACCAATTGCGCGCCCGGGAGATTCAGAACCGGTGCAAAAGTCGGCACCGATATGCGCCACAGCCCATGTGCATCATCAATACCGGCAAAGAATGGATGCGACTGCTCGCGCAGGCTGTCCCAGAATGCTTCGGCATCGGGCAGTTCGCTGCCACCCATCTTCGCGATGGCCGCATCGACCGCAGCCTGCGCGCCGGACAGGCGCACCGCGAGCTGGCCGTCATGCCAGCAAGAACCCGAGATCGGCAAGGGCTGCCCACCCCAGGTGTTCAACATGTGCAATGCCTCAGCTTCGCCGACATTGAATTGCAGTGACTGCTGTGCGAACGGTCGCGGCAGCACTTTGACCGATACCTCAAGGATCAAGCCCAGCGTACCCAGCGAGCCGGCCAGCAAGCGCGACACATCGTAGCCGGCGACGTTTTTCATCACCTGACCGCCGAAGTTGAGCACGTCACCCTTGCCATCCATCAGCGTGGCGCCCAGCACGAAGTCGCGCACCGAGCCCACCGCCTGGCGACGCGGGCCGGACAGGCCACTGGCGACAATACCGCCGATCGTGGCAAGGCCGTCGAAGCGCGGCGGCTCGAAGGCCAGCATCTGCTTTTTCTCGGCCAGTGCCTTGCCGATCTCGCGCAGCGTCGTGCCGGCACGGGCCGTGATGACCAATTCAGTCGGGTCATACGACACGATGCCGCTGTAGCCATTGGTATCGAGGATCTCGCCGCGCAGCGCCTGCCCGTACCAGTCCTTGGTGCCATTGCCGCGGATGCGCAACGGCGTTTTCGATGCAGTCGCGGACGCAATACGCTCCCTGAACTGCTGCAATGCCTGGTCCATCTTCTTTTGTTCTTTCTTGTTCGTTCAGAACCGCGGCAGGTCCGCGTGTTTCAGCTCGCCGCGGCGCACATGCATCTTTCCGTACTCGGCACAGCGGTGCAGGGTCGGGATGGCCTTGTCCGGGTTCAGGATGAAGGCGGTATCGAACGCGCGCTTGACGGCAAAGAAGGCTTCGCGCTCTTCGGGCGCGAACTGCACGCACATGGAATTGATCTTCTCGATGCCGACGCCGTGCTCGCCAGTGATGGTGCCGCCGACCTCGACGCACAGCTCGAGAATCGCGGCGCCGAACTTTTCCGCGCGATCGAATTCACCCGGCGTGTTCGCATCGAACAGGATCAACGGATGCAGATTGCCGTCGCCGGCATGGAACACATTGGCGCAACGCAGGCCGTAAGTCTTTTCCATCTCTGCGATGCCGAGCAGCACTTGCGCCAAATGCCTGCGCGGGATGGTGCCGTCCATGCAATAGTAGTCGGGCGAGATGCGGCCTGCCGCCGGGAACGCGTTCTTGCGGCCGGACCAGAACTTCAGCCGCTCGGCCTCGCTGGTCGATACCGCGATGGCGGTTGCACCGGACGCCTTCAGCACCGCGGTCATGCGCGCAATCTCTTCTTCGACTTCTTCGGTGGTGCCATCCGATTCGCAGAGCAGGATGGCTTCGGCATCGGTGTCGTAGCCCGCCTTCACGAACGGCTCCACCATGCGCGAGCTGGTCTTGTCCATCATCTCGAGCCCGGCCGGGATGATGCCGGCCGCGATCACGTTGGCGACTGCATTGCCGCCTTTGACCACGTCATCGAAGGACGCCATGATCACGCGCGCCGCCTGCGGCTTGGGCACGAGCTTCACGGTCACTTCGGTGACCACGCCCAGCATGCCCTCGGAGCCGATAAAGACTGCCAGCAGATCGAGGCCGGGTGCATCCAGGCCTTCATTGCCCAGATCGACCACATCGCCGTCGGTGGTGACCATGCGAACGCGCAGCACGTTGTGCACGGTCAGGCCGTACTTCAGGCAGTGCACGCCGCCAGAGTTCTCCGCGACGTTGCCGCCGATCGAGCAGGCGATCTGCGATGACGGATCCGGCGCGTAGTACAGGCCGTGCGGATTGGCCGCTTCGGAAATGGCAAGGTTGCGAACGCCGGGCTGGACCACCGCGGTACGCGCATAAGGATCGAGCTTGATGATGCGATTGAGGCGAGCGGTCGACAGCACGACACCATCGGCGATCGGCGTCGCGCCACCGGACAGACCGGTACCGGCGCCGCGCGGCACGATCGGTACCTGCAAGTCGCGGCAGGCCTTCAGCACGGCGACGACTTGCGCTTCATTCTCAGGCAGCACGACCACCATCGGCAATTGCCGATAGGCCGACAGGCCGTCACATTCATACGGACGGGTATCTTCCTCGCTGTACAGCACGGACTGCGCAGGAAGCACCGCGCGCAGCGCGGCGACCACGGCCTGCTGGCGCGCGAGGCTGAAGGCCGAGGTGGCGGATTCGTTTGGGGCGTTCATGATGTCGGATCCGGGCGCGGTCCGACCATGGCAGGGACCGCAAGGGGAAAGATGCGTAGTTTATAGAATCGCACCGCAGCAAACTGCTGAATTCCGCGCATTTCGGCTGAAAAGCTTTGGCCAGACTGGTGAATTTTTTTGCCCGGCAAGGTAGCTGGCCGTGACAGGCCGTGGCGGGCAGCCGTCAGGCGGCGGGCGGAGCGGGCGACCCGGCGGCCGCCCGGGAAGCTCAAATGCGGTTCAGAGGGTGCTGAACGTTGCCAGCACCCACTGCAGGAAAGCCGCGACCTCTGGTCTTTCCAGCACAGGCTTCTCATAGACGACGTGGTAACCATGCGGCGGGGTGCCGGTCTTTTCGTCGAACAGGCGCACGATGTCGCCCGAGGCCAGCATGTCACGCGCGAAATGCTCGCGCGCCAGTCCCACGCCGTGGCCATGCTTGACCATTTCCAGCAACAGTCCGAGGTCATCGACGCGGATGCCGGCGGTCGGCTCCGGCCAGTCGAGGCCGGTGGCCTCGAACCACGGCTGCCACGGCTCGAGCGCGGAGCGGATCAGCGTGGCTTTCTGCAAATCGGCCGGCTCGCGAATACCACCCACCTGTTCGAGATAGGCCGGGCTGGCGACCGCAAAAGTCGGCTCGAGGAACAGCTTCTCGCACTGCAGGTTGGGGTAGCGGCCGGGGCCGAAACGTACCTCGATATCGCTTTCCGACAGCGACAGGTCGTACAGCGGCACCGACAGGTAGATCTCGATCGCAATCTCGGGATGCAGCCTGGTAAATGACGACAACTTGGGCACCAGCATGTAGCGCGCAAAGGTCGGCGGCACGGTGACCTTGACGCGCGGCTGCACGGACGCAGCGCGGCGTGGCATCGGGAAATCCGTCAGGGTGCGCAAGGCCTGCCGCACCACGTCCAGATAGCGGCGACCGAACTCGGACAGGCCAACATTGCGGCCGTCGCGCACGAACAGACGCTCGCCGACGAACTCTTCCAGCAGGCGGATACGATGCGACAGCGCGGATGGCGTGATGCAAAGTTCTTCGGCCGCCAGAGCGAAGGAGCCGTGACGCGCGGCGGCTTCAAATGCGGACAGCGCGTGGACCGGCGGAATACGATTGGCCATGAGAACCTAGCTTCAGTGGCGAGTAGCCGTCACCAGCGGACGACCTTGCCTGGGTTGAGAATGTTACTGGGATCCAGCGCATGCTTGAGGGTGCGCATCACGTCGATCGCGCCCTCGCCATGCTCCTGCACCAGGAAGTCGATCTTGTGCAGGCCGACGCCGTGCTCGCCGGTGCAGGTGCCATCCATTGCGATCGCGCGCGCCACCATGCGCGCATTCACCGCTTCGGCACGCGCAATGTCGGCCGGATCATTCGGATCGATCAGCATCTGCACATGGAAGTTGCCATCACCGACATGGCCGACGATGCCGTGGATGATGTTCTCGCGTTCGCAGTCGGCCTTGGTCTCGAGCAGGCACTCGGCCAGCCGCGAGATCGGCACACAGCAATCCGTCGAGATCGCGCGTGAGCCGGGACGCAACTGCAGCAGCGCGAAGTACGCGTTGTGCCGTGCCTGCCACAGCCGGCTGCGGTCCTCCGGGCGGGTCGCCCATTCGAAGCCTTCGGCGCCATGTTCGTTGGCGATTTGCTGCACGACCTCGGCCTGCTCTTGCACGCCATGCTCGCTGCCATGGAATTCGAACAGTAGCAGTGGCTTCTCGGGCAGCGACAGCTTGTCGTGCATGTTGATGGCCTTCACGCCGCTCTCGTCGACGAACTCGACGCGCGCGACCGGCACGCCCATCTGTATGGTCTGTATCGTTGTGTTCACCGCCGCCGCAATCGTGGGGAACGAGCACACCGCGGCCGACACAGCCTCGGGCTGCGGATAGAGCTTCAGCGTGATCTCGGTGACGATACCGAGCGTACCTTCGCTGCCGACGAACAGGCGCGTCAGGTCGTAGCCGGCTGAGGATTTTTTTGCACGGGTGCCGGTCTTGATGACCTTGCCCTCGGCGGTGACCACGGTCAGCGCCAGTACGTTCTCGCGCATCGTGCCGTAGCGGACAGCATTGGTGCCGGACGCGCGAGTGGCGGTCATGCCGCCGATCGATGCATCGGCGCCCGGGTCGATCGGGAAGAACAGGCCGGTATCCTTGATCTCGGCATTCAGCTGCTTGCGGGTGACGCCGGGCTGCACCGTCACGGTGAGTTCTTCGGCGTTGATGTTGACGACCGCATTCATCTGCGACAAGTCGATCGACAGGCCGCCCTGCAGGGCCAGGATGTGCCCCTCGAGCGAGGTACCGGCGCCATAAGGAATGATCGGGAAGCGGTGCTCATTGCACAGCGCAACGGCCGCTGCGACGTCATCGGTCGAGCGCGCAAACACCACCGCATCCGGAAGCATGGGATCGTACGAAGACTCGTCGCGACCGTGATGCTCGCGCATCGCGTGCGCGGTCGACAGTTGCGCACCAAAGCGCGCCTGCAGTGCAGACAGCAGGGCTTCGGGCAAGGGGCGCTTCAGGACGTCGGCAGGGGAATTCATACGGGATTCTCCGAGGGAAAGATATTGTACTCTCTGTCCCCTTATCGACTAAGAAATTGGGACGGGCATCGAAACGGTGTTTTGGCAGGGCAAACAACGGGGTGGCAATTTCCCGTATCCTGCCCGTTTCTTGAACTGAACGACTGCGGGAAAACGCAAGATGGGCAATCGACTGTCAAAAATAGCGACGCGTACCGGCGACGATGGCACCACCGGCCTCGGCGATGGGACGCGCACGGTCAAGGATGCGTTGCGCGTGCAAGCCATGGGCGACGTTGACGAGCTGAATTCGCAGATCGGCGTGCTGCTGTGCGAAGACCTTCCCGCCGACACGCGCGACGAGCTGATCACGATACAACACGACCTGTTCGACCTCGGCGGCGAGCTGTCCATCCCCGGTTTCGTGATGATGACCGATACGCAGGTCGAGCGGCTGGACTTGCTGCTAGAGAAATACAACGCCACGCTCCCGCCGCTGAAGGACTTCATCCTGCCCGGCGGCTCACGCGCAGCGGCCGTCGCCCATGTGTGCCGCACGGTGTGCCGGCGCGCCGAGCGCAGCATCGTCGCGCTGCGCAAGGATGAAAAGAACGTGCATGCACGGCTCGGGCACTATGTGAACCGCCTGTCCGACCTGCTGTTCGTGCTGGCGCGCGTGCTGAACCGGCATGCGGGCGGCTCGGATGTGCTGTGGGAAAAGGGTCGCAGCCGCGAATAGGACCCGCTTTGTGCAGGTGCTTGCCAATTGAGCGCAATGCCCGCCGCAGCCCGATGGGCCATGGGTCCCAGCTTTCGCTGGGACGACAGTATGTTGAGCCAGGCCTCCGAAATCGTCATCCCAGCGAAAGCTGGGATCCTAGACTTGAGTTTACTGATTGACCACCAGCCTCGGCCCGACCTTGCCGACACGCTGACGAATGGACGCCACGATGCCGGCCGCATCCAGTCCGCATTGCGCAAGCAGCTGCTGCGCATCGCCATGGTCGATGAACTGGTCCGGCAGACCCAGTTGCAGCAGCGGCTTCACGATGCCCGCTGCAGCCAGCGCCTCAGCCACCGCCGAGCCGGCACCGCCCATCACACAGCCTTCTTCGATGGTGACCACCAGGTCATGACTGTTGGCCAGCTGCGCGACCAGTGCCGCATCCAGGGGCTTCACGAAACGCATGTCGGCCACCGTGGCATTCAACTCGTCGGCGGCTTTCAGGGCCGGCGCGACCATGGAACCGAACGCGAGGATGGCCACATCGTTGCCCTGCCGGCGCACGACGCCCTTGCCCATCTCGACCGCCTCCAGCGACGTATCGATCGCCGCGCCCACGCCGGCGCCACGCGGATAACGGACCGATGCGGGGCCGCGGTGACGATAGGCCGTGTTCAGCATCTGACGGCATTCATTCTCGTCGCTCGGTGTCATCACCACCATGTTCGGAATGCAACGCAGGAAGGCAATGTCGTAATTGCCCGCATGCGTTGCGCCATCGGCACCGACCAGACCGGCGCGATCGAGCGCAAACGTGACATCCAGGTTCTGCAATGCGACATCGTGGATCAGCTGGTCGTAACCGCGCTGCAGGAAGGTCGAATAGATCGCCAGCACCGGCTTGAGGCCTTCGCAGGCCAGACCGGCTGCGAAGGTCACCGCATGCTGCTCGGCGATGCCGACGTCGTAATAGCGATCCGGGTATTGCTGGTCGAACTTCACCATGCCCGAGCCTTCGCGCATCGCCGGCGTGATCGCCACCAGCTTGTCGTCTGCTGCGGCCATGTCGCACAGCCAATCGCCAAACACTTGCGTGTAGGTGGTCTTGGCCGGCGCCGTTGCCGGCTTGATGCCTTCGGCCGGATTGAACTTGCCCGGACCGTGATACAGAATGGGATCGGCCTCGGCCAGCTTGTAGCCCTGGCCTTTCTTCGTCACCACATGCAGGAACTGCGGCCCTTTGAGTTCTTTCAGGTTCTGCAGCGTCGGAATCAGCGAATCGAGGTCATGACCATCGATGGGACCAATGTAGTTGAGGCCGAATTCCTCGAACATGGTGGCGGGCACCAGCATGCCTTTCGCATGCTCTTCGAAGCGCTTCGCGAATTCGAGCATGCCCGGCGGCAGCATGGATTTACCGACGTTCTTCGCAGCAGCGTAGAACTTGCCCGACATCAGGCGCGCGAGGTAGCGGTTCAGCGCGCCGACCGGTGGCGAGATCGACATGTCATTGTCGTTCAGGACCACCAGCATCTTGATGTCTTCGTACACGCCGACGTTGTTCAGCGCCTCGAAGGCCATGCCGGCCGTCATCGCGCCGTCACCGATCACGGCCACCGAGTGGCGCTGCTCGCCCTTGGTGCGCGCCGCCAGTGCCATGCCCAGCGCGGCCGAAATCGACGTCGATGAATGCGCGGTACCGAAGGTGTCGTAAGCGCTTTCGTCGCGGCGCGGGAAACCGGACAGGCCGCCCTGCTGGCGAAGCGTCGGCATGCGGTCGCGGCGACCGGTGAGGATCTTGTGCGGATAGGTCTGGTGGCCGACATCCCAGACGATGCGGTCTTCCGGCGTACTGAACACATAGTGCAGCGCAATCGTCAGCTCGACGGTGCCGAGGTTGGACGACAAGTGGCCACCGGTCTTGGACACGGACTCCAGCAGGTACTGGCGCAGCTCATCGGCCAGCACTCGCAGCTCGGTGCGCGACAGTGCGCGCAAGTCCGCAGGATCATTGATCTTTTTTAGTAATTCCATCTCAGGCCTTCCTTCGCACGATCAGGTCCGCAATGTCGCGCAATCTTCCCGCCGTGCTGCCAAATGGCTGCAAAGCCCCATGGGCATCCTGCCGCAGTTTCTCTGCGAGGGCAAGCGAAGCTTCCAGCCCCAGCAGCGATACATAGGTCGGTTTGTTGTTGGCCGCGTCCTTGCCGGCGGTCTTGCCCAGCGTGGCCGTATCCTCGGTCGCGTCAAGGATGTCGTCCACCACCTGGAAGGCCAGGCCAGTGGCGGCCGCATAGGCTGAAAGTGCCGCTTCCTCATCGGCGACCAGTGCCTTGCCGGCGGTCGCGCCCAGCATCACCGACGCGCGCAGCAGCGCGCCGGTCTTCAGCTTGTGCATTTGTTCCAATTCCGACAACGTCAGCGCAAGGCCCACCGAAGCGAGATCAATCGCCTGCCCGCCGCACATGCCCTGCGAGCCGGCCGCACGCGCCAGCAGCATCACCATCGCGAGCTTGCGAGCGGGATCCAGTGTGCCACCGGCCAGCACCTCGAAGGCCTGCGCCTGCAGCGCATCGCCAACCAGCAGCGCGGTCGCATCGTCATACTGCTTGTGCACGGTGGGCTTGCCGCGACGCAGGTCATCGTCGTCCATGCACGGCATGTCGTCATGCACCAGCGAATAGACATGGATCATCTCGACCGCTGCCGCTGCGCGTTCGATCGCATCGCGCGGTGCATCGAACAATTCGCCGGCCGCATAGACCAGCAGCGGGCGCACGCGCTTGCCGCCATCCATCGCCGCATAGTGCATGGCCGCGTGCAGGCGCTGTGGCAGGGTGACGGGCGACGGCAGGTACGCGGCCAGCACGCCTTCCATGCCGTTCTGGACCTGCTTGCGCCAGGCGTCGAAATCGATGCTCATTCGTCGGCGTCCCCATCCTCGTCACCGTGGCCATCGGCAAAGGGCTTCAGCAGTTCGCCCTGCAGCACTTTGACCTGCTTCTCGACCCGCTCGAGCCGGGAGGCGCAGTACTTCACCAGTTCGGAGCCGCGCTTGTACGCAGCCAGCGACGCTTCCAGCGGCAATTCGCCCGCTTCCATGTCGGCGACGAGTTGTTCCAGTTCTGCCATCGCTTCCTCAAAGGACGCGCTGGCTTGCTCGGTAGGGGATTTTTTCGGCATGTTGATATCTTGCGAACGGAACCTCCTATTTTAGTGCAAGGCCATATCACCAGACCGCAAATCCTGCGCGTTTCATTGCCATATCGGCATTCATTGCGGCTTTTGTTCCCGTGATGGCCCGCATATGACGGGCTGTCGCGATCCATTGCGACCCATGGCGATCCAATCCGTTTGAGTGAACCGGTGCGTGCCGCACGGCAGGCCGCGCCGCAAGATTGAAAAACTGGTATCCCCGGGCAGACCGCGCGGGTATAATCCGCCCTTCGTCCAAAAAATAACCGTTTCATTTCGTTTGAACACAGGTTTTTGCGGATTCTTTCTTCCTTAGGTTGGTGCAAATTAATTTGGGGGTGGGGATGTCCGATCTGGCCAGTCTCTCTCGGCTCGCGCGCTCTAACGCGCAACTTCCGGTAGGCGTTTATTTCAATGACGCGCTACTGCAGCAGGAAATCCAGCAGCTGTTCAAACAAGGCCCGTCCTATGTCGGCCATGAACTCATGGTGCCCGACACCGGCGACTTCGCGACCCTGCCCTGGGAAAGCGATGGCCGCGTACTGGTCCGTGGCCAGCAAGGCATCGAGCTGATGTCGAATGTCTGCCGCCATCGGCAGGCCAAGATGCTGGTCGGCCGTGGCAATTCACAGAACATCGTGTGCCCGCTGCATCGCTGGACCTATGACCTCAAGGGTGAACTGGTCGGCGCGCCGCATTTCGCGGACACGCCCTGCCTGAACCTGGAGCGCTTCCGCCTGCAGAACTGGAATGGCCTGCTGTTCGAGAACAACGGTTTCGACGTGCCCGGCATGCTCAAGAACCTGTCGGTCACCAAGGACCTGAACTTCGACGGCTACATGCTCGACCATGTCGAGGTCCACGAGTGCAACTACAACTGGAAGACCTTCATCGAGGTCTACCTCGAGGATTACCACGTCGAGCCCTTCCATCCGGGCCTCGGCACCTTGGTCACCTGCAATCCCCTTCGCTGGGCCGTGGGCCCGGGCTCCAGCGTGCAGACCGTGGGCGTCAATTCGGCACTGCTCAAGT
>JACCDI011326335.1_pt1 | contig 41090 bp, 40 predicted proteins | sample 7442791 | NCBI WGS metagenome assembly JACCDI01 (sample SAMN15323434, study PRJNA562643) | freshwater metagenome | isolation source: river surface water | place: USA:Blue River Watershed | collected 2017-08-15 | reverse complement strand
TGGAGAAAGAATCTCCGGAATTGTTGAGATTCCTATTGAATGAACAGAATATATCACATGGATATACTCCTTTGTTTTATTCGATTTATGAGAAGAAGGCTTCTCTGTTTTATCGTTATTTGAATACAAATATGGTAAAACTGAATATCACGAACCATAGGGAACAAACACCTATTTTTCTTTGTGCCGTTTTGGAATTGAAGGAGTATGTGGATTATCTATTAACTCCTCCTTTTATTCAACATGCTAAATTGGGTCATATTACGCCAGATGGAGATACTTTGCTTATCAGAACATGTCATCATGCATGGGAAGATACTGCTTTGAAGATTATTGAATCTGGAAAAGGATATCCTCAACAAGTGTGTGATAAGGGTACGAATGCACTTTTACATGCGATTGTGAAGAATATGCCAAATGTAGCAGTTCGTTTGCTTGAAACGGGAATTCCTCAAACAAATTTGGTATATCAAGATGATCAATTGACTCCTTTCATGTATGCTTGCACACATGGAATGGAAGAAGTTGCAATGAGAATTATGGATTTTGGAAATTGCAAATTGGATTTTATTACTCAAAATGGTGAAACGGCTTTTATGTTGGCATGTTTTAAGAGATTGAAACGCGTTTGTCATCGGATCATGGATCTAAAGGTGGCAAATATATCACAAATTTCAAAGAATGGAATTACAGCATTTATGATATGTTGTAATTCAGCTGAGATGTTAGATATTGCTTTCCGTATTACAAAAGAATCCAATGATTATCATCCTGAAGTTCAGAATCACATGGGTCAAACACCTTTAATGTGGTCTATTTTCCATAAAATACCTCAAATCTCATTCTTTCTATTAAAGGAAGTGGAGGATTGTGGTGTGGATCGGATTGATCAAGATGGAGATACTGCTCTTATTTTGGCAGTTGCATCTGGAAATCTTGAAATGGTCTCTTTGATTCTTGAAAAGGTATCTCCCGAGCATGTAATTCACAAGAATATGGCTGGATTATCGGCTTTGGATATTGCCATGGATTTCGAGATGGATCAGATGATTGCACTTCTTTCACGAAAATTGGAAGAGTAATCTTAAAACGTAAATCTTTTTTATAAAAAAATGAAATTGAATTCTTTTACATTTGTTAAAATGAAAGGGTATATAAAAAATCGATAAAATGGAGTTGCAACATGTTATTCTCGAAGGGAATAAGATGCTTTCGCATCGCGAAAGTCATGAAGCGATTTACAATATTTTAAAGCAGAAGGGTGGAGAAATTCCTCTTCTTCAAGCTTGTCGTATTGGAAATATGGATTTAGTCCAATATATTGCCAAGACGCATGGGCATACTGCAGAAGATGTGAATCAAATAGGAGAAGATGGATTTTCCGCTCTCTATTTTGCTATTCGTGAGAATAATTTTGCACTTGCCACACTTTTGACTCTTTATTTTCTACCCTTTCGGTATGAATCTCAACATGATCGTGATATTATTGCACTTGCAAAAAGATCTGATGATGAAAATATGAAAATGATTATCAATATTGGCATCACAAGTATGTCAAAAGCATTTTTGAAGAAGATGATTGATGAAAAGAAGAGAGAAGAGGAGAATCAACAATTCTTAAAAGAGTTGGTAGATGAAGAAGAGAAGAAGCAAAAACAACGCGAAAAGAAGAGAGAACAACGCATTCGTGCCAAAATTCGCAAACAAACTGAATCTGCTATCTCCACTTCTTTACCGGTTTCTTTAAATACTCCTGATTTTAGCCAATTTGGAAATGATAAACCAGAAAGGAAGATTGTGGGGGAAGAATATGAAATGGGATTCACAAAAGTTGGGAATCGTTCTCGACGTTTCCGTAAGCGATTTTTCCGTTTATTCAAGACAAAGTCGCCAAAACAGAAGTTTAAAAAATATTTTATTAGGACGAAACGAGTCGAACACAGTATTTCAGCGATTTCTTTGAAGATTGGAAATGAATATATGAAGGTAAGACTTCCTCAAACATCATCTTTCCTGATTCCGGATTTGATAACCTGTGATGAAAAACCTTTATTGGGATGGAAATTGTATGAGAAACGTTGGCAAGAACGCCTTCAAAAACCTCCTCGAATTCCATTAGCAATGGGATTGGGGGAAGAGTGTAGTCTCTTTACTTATCGTCATGACCATTCTTTGGGAATGTTCGGGAAATCCATCTTCTTTTCATAGAACGTGAAACTGAGAAAAAATGATCTTTTTGATCTCCAATTTTATAAAAATGAATGCAATATAAAAAAAACATTTATTGAAAAATGAGTGAAATTCGAGCAACTCTGGAATCCGCGATTCAATTTGTGGAGGAGAAGATTGTTGAATTGCAATCGATCGTTCAGAATTCGAATGCAGTCGGATCTGTGGAATTATTGCCTTGTGAATGTGAAAGATGCAAATCATCAAGGATGATGGAGAAGGAACCTGTTCCTGTCTCGATTGAGGTTTTGCCATTATCTGAAGATACGAAGCGTATTTTGCGAAAGAAGAAGATATTGACGACGACGAATATTTTGGATACTGCGAATCAATTATTTGAGGATGTTGAGAATGAATCTGCTGTTTTAGATATTTTTGAACATTCTTATCGTATCAATAAAGGTGCGGTATTGAAGTATGTTGAGATTTTGGATGACAATCAGAATAATTTGTTGGGTGATGTTCTTGATCTCAAGATGCGATCCTTGTCGAATTTTCTATTGGACCGTCCTGATCTGGTTACTCCGGAGATTTTGAATCATCAGAATAAGATTGGAGATACTCCTCTCATTACTTGCATTGCAAGTGGAATGAAGGATTGTCTTGCAAAGATGCTTACTTTTGATTACCTAAACTATGACATTCCCACTTTTAAAGGTGATAATGCTCTGATGTTTGCATTGATGAAGAAGGATTTGGATATGGCCAGCATGTTATTGCGGAAGGTTTCAGACAAATCGCTTTTTCAGAAGAATGATAAGAATCGAATGGCGATTCATATTGCCGTCTTTTCTGGATTTACAGAGATTGCCAACCAGATTTTTGATCGGATGTTTTGCAACGAAGTGGTGAGGGAGGAGGCGAATGCTTTCCTCTCATCTAATATGCGGAATATTCTTTTGAAGATCTCTTGTCAATGTGAAAATAGGGAAATCGCGATTCGTTTAATGAATCTTCCCTATGAATTGACTGATGATCACCAAGTGTATGTTTATGCTCTCTCCTATTGTTACAAATATGGAATGAAAGATGTTGCAGAATTGATTTTGCAAGAAAAGAATGCTGTCAAATACATTCGCGGTGAGAATAAATTGGAAGAGAATAATGTTATTTTTGCATTTGCAAAACCGGAATGGGAAAATCTTATTCACATGATGGTAAGAATGATTGATCATTCAAATCCTCATTTGTCTTTTCATTTTTGTCATGAAATGATGGTGGCATGTTCTCTAAAGAATCCGATTTTTGATTGGATGGTTGAGAATTATCATATTCCTACATATGATGTAAAGGATCCGGATGGAAATTCGATATATCTACATATGGCAGTAAATGACCAGACTGCTCATTTCAAGACTTTGTATGAGAGGGAGTCGGGTGTAAAACCGGACTTTATGGATGGAAAGAATGCTTTTCATCATGCGATTATTCGTCAGAATCATGATTTGATTCTGTTCATTTTGGAAAAGATGGATTCAGAGAAGATTTCGCAAGATCATTCGAAAGTGGATGGAATGCTTCATTATCAGAAATTGGCTGTGAAGAATCGCAGTCCTAAGCCTATTTTGCAAGCATTTGAAGCAAAGATGCGGGAAATCCGTGTATTTGAACGAATGAGACGCGAAAAGGAAACAAGTGATTTGAATCGTTTATTAGTCGAAATGGGTGAAGAGACTGTTCAAGCCAAACCAGCAAAGAAGAAGCCGATGAAGCCTGTTCCACCTCCTGTTGTTGCTCCTATCATTGGAGTGAAGAGAGAGGAGAAGGCGAAGGATGTGGGTGTTCATGAAATGGTACAATTTTTTGAAAAGAAGATTGTTACTGCATCACCACCTAAGTCTGAAAAGAAGGTTTTACCACCTCCCTCTCCTAAAGTGGTTGAACAGAAACCTGTTCCAAAGAAGGCGAATGATCCGAAAGCTGTTTTACTTTCACCTCCAGTAAAGGTAGTTGAAAAGAAGACGGTTCCTGTATCACCACCTGCTAAAAAGACGCCTGTTGAAAAGAAGCGTCCAATGACGCCTCCTTTAGATTTGGCTCCTAAAGTGGCGGAAGTGATTCCTGCTCCTCCTCCTTTATTGGTGGTTGAGAAGAGTGATTTCAAATGGGATTGTGAGAATACTGATTTGGTGTATTTGAATGATTTGGCGCGTTTTGTTTTGGAACCACTTGGAATCTTTTAATAGATTTCGAAGTATTTATAAAAAAATTGATAAAGAAATGTAAATAAAGATTGCTTATTAGAAGAAGATTCAAAAAAATGGAGTTAGTCCAAACCTACAGATATGTGAAAAGGGCACTTATCGAATTTAGTGTTCGAAGAAATGGACATGATACTGAGTATTTGATGAATCCGAATGAATTGAAAGAATATATGAAGATGGAGAATCTAATGGACTTGTCTTATTTCTTTTTTCAATATTACTCTCTTGGACAACATAGTATTCTTCAACAAATGGAAGATATTCTGGATCGACAATTAGTGACAGATGATAGTGACATCGAAGATGTGATTATTTATCATCATGCCTATTATTTTCTCCATTTTACACAAATGCCGGAATATTATGAGGAATTGATTGAAAAACTTTGTCAAATGGGATCAAATTATGTGGCTTATATACAATCGAAAGAAGAATTTGATACATTATTGATTTTGCAGGGAGAATTTGATATTTCTTTTTAATCAACACATGTTTAGAAAAACGTTTTATAAAGGAGGAGTTGTATAAAAATGATGGATCCATAATTGAATGATCGTTTTATAAAAAAGATGTTTAACGCAGTTTGTACAGGGATGATTTTATAATGATCATTACCATAAAGGTGGTGATGTTGAATAAATGAATGAAATTTGAAAACGCTTTCTTTAAAGAAGTGGTGACTATAGAGTGTTAAATAAAAAATCTTTTAAAAACTTACATTTATAGAGTTTCTTTAGTATTACCATTTATGATAATATATTTATATATTATTATTTATTATTATATAAAAATGTATAGTTGAGTAAGGAATGTATATTATTTATTAAATTTATATATAAAACTTGATTTACAAATATACAATACAAGGGTATTTGTAATATAGAAATATAAAAAAATATAAAGAATATGAGAAAAAGTATTAACTCCTTACACAATCAATCATTCATTCAATATATATTTCCAAATTACATATTTTATTATCAAATATGATAATAAAATAATTTATAAAATAAAAAATAGAAAAGATATTAAAAAAGATTTCAAAAAAAGAACTATTCATTCATACATTTAAAATCCAGATTCCTCAAAAAACTTTTTCATATCTTCATATTTTAATGTATAAACCATTCCGGATGATTTCCTTATATGTGAAACAAATGGGAAATCTCTTTTAGCTTCAATACAGAATTTGGTAATACTATAATGAAATTTTTCAAATCCTGTAATCTGTTTCCAATTTTCAAAATCTGAATAAAACCCTAATCCTTTATTTTCATAAATATATCCTGTCTGAATAACTCCATCAGTATAGACATTCCATTCATTAGTTCCTTTAGAGTCCTCCATTTTTTCCATAAGATATAAAAAGAAATGTTGAACAACAGAAGTATTAGATTCCATCATATATTTGTAAGCCATCGTTTTAGGAGACTCGGAAAGGGAGAAGTTGGAAAGATAAGTTCTCTTCAAAGCAATATAAATAATTTTAGCCAATCTTTCTGCTCGGAGGCGATCGTAATGAGGATCGTCATGATCAAATAGATGGATAAGAGGTTCAAAGTGTTCATTTTTGGTTTTGATGTCACACTCGACCCATTCGTTATTGCATTCGAATACTACAAATCGGCGATCTCCTTTCTCAATCTTGACAGGATTCTTGCTATTGGTAAAAAATACCAAATTCATGCGGTTAGGCATTTTGTATTGATTAACATTTTTGCGTTCAATCGTAATTTCACCAGAAGAATCGATGAGTTGTTTCAATCTGGTAGATTCTTCAAAAAGGTCTTTTCCATCAACTTCAGAAACGAGACCAATAAATTTATTCTCAAGACATAGGTTGAATCTTTCAAAAACGCGTTTGGGTTCATCAATGAGAGCAACATATTCAGATCCGAAAATCATTTTATTGAGGAATTTAAAGAACTTATCTTTTCCCACTCCTTGTTTGGATTGGAAAATGATTGATTTCTTAGTTTGAAAACGATGTTGAACAATCGATGCCAACCATCCCCAAAAATAATCATAATTTTGATTAATTCTTCCAGTAAGATCTTTCATATGTTCCATAAATAAACGAACATCATGATCTAAATACTGTCCATTCTCATCTATATTAAAATAATCAAGAATATCGTCACTATCCTGAATATCAGGATTAGTATCCATCCATTTTTCACCAGCGAGACCTTTAAAAGTGTTAAAAACATCAGCTCCGATGGAGGGAGTGGAGGAAGGATCAAAAGAAATATCCGTATAAACGCGTTTATGAGGATCATCGAGCCAATGATCAATAAACTTCTTTTTAATTTCAACAATTCCACCATCAAGAATAGTAAAATCAGAAAAGGTCATTTCCTGATAGCGATCTTTAAAATCGCCTTTTCGGTGAATAATAATCTTGTCGTATGGATTGATTTCAACAAAACAAACGCCCATATTCACTTTGAAATTCTTTTCTTCGAATTCCTTTTTAACAACTTCATATCCAGAAATGGATTTGAGGTATTCGATTTCCTTCATCATTCCTTTTTTGAGAAGTTCATAATCAGGGGGAACATAATTATGTTCAATATCTTTGACAGCAAGTTTAAGATTGGTTCCAAACTTGAGATTTAATGCATGTTCCGCTTCTCTAAGAATTTCAACGGGAAATTCGCGTTCATAAGGTAATTTTTGAACACATCCTCCATCAAAAGTGAGAATATTCATATTTCTACCACGGAATTTCATAAAATCCTTTAAAAACATGAGATGATGGAATTCGATATCTTGAAAAACGCGTGAAAGAAGCCGATATTTGGCATTACGAACATTCTTCAACATCTTTCTTTCACTTTCTATATAAATCCTCTTCCATTCGCCAAATTCATCATCATTTGACCAAATGGAATTAGCGATGTTTTCCATTTCATTCTTCAATCCCTTCATAAAATCGAGAGTTTCAGGATCCTTTTCGAAGGTATCAATGACATCTTCGAGTTCTTCGTCATAATTTTTGAGAGAACCTCCATATGCGAGAGAAAGGATGATCTTCTTGGCAATGGCGCGATCAGGATGAACTTTAGGTAGCCATTCATTACGTTGATTGACATACTTTTCAATAAAGACATAGGGAAGTTGTAATTGATGCGCTTTATCAAGAGCAATGGCATAATGGCAATTCACAAAATCGATGTCAAAATAATATTTTTGAATCAGAGGATTCCGAACATCACTTCGGAAAATGGCCAAACCAAGGTCAGGATAGAATCGCCCAATAGGATGACCATCCACCACATTGGATTTAATATGATAATATTTGACAATCTTCGTGCCAATACCACTTCTGTCCTTGTAATACTTCTGTAGCTTTTTCTTAATATCTTTTGGAAGCCGATCATCATTAAGCATGATTTTCAGAGTATCCTCATCAAACACCTCTTCAAGGATAACATCATATGATATTTTCCAGTTTCTTATAAACAGATCAAGGTCTGTAAGCTCGCTCATTTCAACAAATTACACTATAATCTTTTAAAAATAATTTTTTAAATATTGCGAAAATTGCATAAATTTGATGATTTGTGAAATATTTTTATAAAATGAAAATATGTAGAATAATCTCTTTTTTCAATTACTGATTTGCCTGATTATTATTCATGCGCATAAATGTAAAGACTCGATCCAGTTCTTCCGAACGTAGTTGAATCGTCTCTTGTTGACGAATAATAGGACGCACTGTATCAGTGACATTAAATTCAGGAGTGCTTAGAAAGAAGACGATATCATCTCCTCTCTTCATAAACTTGAGTATAATGCCACCTTCAAATGTGCATTGAACAAACTGTTCCGTCTCTTGAAAGGCGACCATAGAACGTAAAGGCCCATCTTCACCGACTCGGATGACTTGATCCTTGTAAGGATTGGTTTCACGTCCCTTTTGTCCAACGACACCGAGACAGATATGGCATTGCTTATTGGTAATAAGTCTCTCGACAACCATGCGCTGAGGTCCCATAATATTGCCCATCGTAAATCTACTTTTTTTTATCTATTTTCATAAGGTTTTTTTAAGTAGTCGTCCATTTTGATCATTTTTTTGAATATATTTACGTATATTGAATATAAAGAAAATAGGATCCATTTGATTAAAAAATGGCAGATTTTTTAAAGGAAGAAGAGGAGGAGCAGGTGTGTATCGTGTCAGTGACGAATGCACATCCGTATGATATCTCGAAACAGGAGAATAATGCTCATACCTTTTATACGGAGATAAATTATGAGCAATTGAAAGAATTATATGAAGTGATCCGTCACAAGAAAGAGACGAAAAGCATGGCATTCCAAACCATAAAAAGGCATATAGAGGAGAAGACGGCAAAAGTCTTTTTTGACATCAAATGTTCTTCGGATTGTCATAATGGAAGTATATTTGTAGATAATCCGACAACACTTTCTATATTTAAGATGGTGAATACAGTGACGCGTTTAGGTTGCAATGTGGTAGTAGGAGACCATTCGATGGGATCACTTTTTAACAATTGGGAAAAACATCGAATGGATATCCCATCACCGATCGAGGTTTTAACGGAAACGACACAAGGTGCGTATAAGATGAGTGGGAAGAAGAGTGATTTGGAGGGATCGTGTTATCCTGTTCTAAAAAATCTGGGTAAGATGTCAGCAGAGGAGAATGTGGAGATCGAATTTGAGAATATGAGTGGAACGAAGATTTATAAGATCAAAGAAGGGACAACCATACCCATCAAAATCTTGTCAAAAGGAGGAAAGAGAGGTAGAGAGCTAAATGAGATAGTTCATAGTGAATTTGATTACAGAAATGGAAAGATTATCATATCGGCAACACATTGGTGTAATTTGACAGGAGTGAATACAAAGGTGGATATGGTAGAATTATCTCGACAATGTACAGTAAAATATGGTGCAGAAGCATCTGCAAGAATGGAATGTGAATATAATACAGCGACGATGACGGGTGATATAGAAGAGGTGAGGAGATTTGTGTCGGATCAGGTGAGATATATGTGTTCAGGTCAAAAGAAAGAATAAACTATTTTTTTGTGTAAAATCATTATAAATTAAAAATATATAATGATAGGGAAGATGGAAGAGAAAAAGAATAAAATTCAAACGATCGGAATGGATGTGATGATGGAACCGAAAGTGAAGAGACATAAATATATATTTCAGATAGGATTTAATCGATGTGCAACGCAATCATTGCATAATGCATTTGAAATATTGGGATTGAGAACGATTCATCATAGTTTTAAATCAAATCCGATATGTCCGCGTCAATATTTGGCGATATTGATGTATAATAATTTGAGATCGGAAAAGAAAGAGATATTACAATATGAATTGAAAGATTATCAATGTTTTTTGGATATGGAATATGTGTATGAGGATGAATTTTTGGATTTTTATCAATTTTTTGAGGAGATTGAGAAACAAAATCAGGGTTCATCATTTATTATGAATATTCGTCCTATAGAATCATGGATATGGAGTCGTATAAAATTAGGAAAAGTAAAGGATTCACCAAGATATTATACAGATATCACAGAAGATAAGTTGGAAGAGTGGGTGCAACATTATTTTGATCATTGTTTAAAAGTGAGAGATTATTTTGAGAATCGTGCAGTAAAGAATCGATCAAAATTGTATGTATATTCGATAGAAGAGAAGACGATAAAAGAGTTGATGAAAGAGATGGGAGTATGGAAAGAAGGAACTCCATTGATAGAGACAGTTGATTTTGCGAGAAGTGTAAAATTGAGAGAAGAAGAGAAGAAATTTCCGAAAAATGTGAGAGAATTAATACAAATGAAGATGGAATTATATGGAGACCCATCAAAATTGGAATGGTGGAATTAATTTTTATTATATAATTTATATCTATATCTTATAGATATGAATAGTATATTGAAGAAATTGGAAAAAAAGAAATTAAATATATTGCAAATAGGTTTTTATGAATCGGCTATTTCATTAAAATTGGTAAAACAGTTATCAAATAAAGATTCAAAACTATACTTGTTAAATTCATGGACGAATTTTTTAGAGAAAGATAAGATGACAGAAGAGGGATTTTTAAAAGATTTGGAAGAGACAGGATATGGAAAGCAGATTATAAATTTAAAGATGTTATCAAATCAAGGATTGATTTATTTAAAGAGTAAAAAAGTAAAATTTGATTTAATCATGATTGATACAGAACATGAAACGAAAAATTTGTTGAGTAATATTTATTTATCATGGCTCATTTTAAAGAATGGTGGAAACATCATTTTATATAAAAATGATATTTCGAATATGAATATGAAAGATGTAAAAAAGTTATTTGGTGACAAGATAAAAACAAGAAAGATGAAAAATGATATGATATTAGAGAAGAAATAAAATCTTACTCTTCTTTCATCATATCAGTAATGACTTTTGCTTTAGGAAATAGACCTTTTTCAGACATGAAATAGACTTTATTATCTTTTTCGGCCATTTTGCTAAGATGTTCGAGTCGTTTCATTTCAAGTAGGAATTCACTTGCTTTGATGGTATCACCGCCTAAAGTTTTAGCAAGACACGAGATTTGTTCAGAAAGACCAGATGATGTAGTGGCTAATTCATATTTCATGGCATCGGATTTGTTTTTGGCGGAAATGAGAAGACCTTCGGAATTGAGAATGGCGATTTGTTTGGCACCTTCTGCAGATCTGATATCAGCTTGTGTTTGAAGTTCATTTTCGCGACGAGATCTTTCGGCTTGCATTTGTTTTTCGAGTTGTCGAGCAACTTCATGATTTTGGGGACCGAAATTTTGAATTTCAAGTCGTGTTGTATTCATTCCCCAATCCACAGTTGTTTTACCTAAAATCTTTAACATTTCATTATTGATATCATTACGATTTGCAATAATCTCATCATAATCAAATTTCCCGATCACGGCTCTGAATGAGCTTTCACCGACATTTTTAACCGCCATTACAGGATTACCAATAGTAAAACATACTTTTTCAGCATCGACAACTTTATAAAAGACAGTTCCGGAGACAGTAACAGGAACATTATCTTTGGTATATGCATTTTGGTTATCGAGATTGACGAAATGTTCTTTGAGAGAAACGCGATAGGTATTGTGGAAGATGGGAAGATTAAGACGAAGGCCAGGATTTAACTTAACACGGTTTTTGCCGAGAAATTCGCGATAAGCGACTTCGGCTTGGTTGATTACCGTGATGAAATGGCGTCTTTGAGAGCGGATCATTTTACATTTTTTTTCTACTTTTTTTTTATATACGTTCTACATATAATTGCTGTACGTAAATTTTTTATAAAAATTGATTAAATGGGAAATAAGAATTTGATCAAATGAAAGCAATATACATAGGCCAAAAGGCCTTAGCGCTAAAACTTCTTCGAAGTTTGTGAAGAAATCTGCTAAAAAAAATGGAGAAAGATTTGTTAAATCACGAACATCGATGGAAATTGAGAGATTGGATAGATGAAAATATGGTTATGAGACAATATTATATATCATGTAATCCACGAGCAACATTTTTGTTAGAAAAACATAAAAATCGTATAAATTGGACTCATTTATCTTCAAGACCATCAGGCATTCATATTTTAGAAAGAAATATTGAAAGGGTAGATTGGTATGGTTTATCATTCAACACATCAGGGATTCATATATTAGAAAAGAATATAGATAAAATCGTTTGGGAAATATTGTGTGAGAATACTTCAGGTATTCGATTGTTAGAAGAGAATTTAGATAAAATGGAAAAATTTAATTGGAAATGGTTATCCAAAAACCCATCAGCGATTCCTTTGTTGATGCAATATCCTGAAAAAATAGATTGGATGCATTTATCTAAGAATCCATCAAAATTAGCCATAGATCTTTTAGAAAAGAATCAGGATAAGATATGTTGGTATTTTTTATCTTTAAATCCATCAGGGATTCATCTTTTAGAGAAAAATCCTGATAAAATAAATTGGTTTGGTTTGTCAAGTAATCCATCAGCCATTCATCTTTTAGAAGCGAATCCAGATAAAATTTGTTGGAGAAACTTGCATCACAATCCGGAGGCTATACCATTTTTTGAGAAAAATATGGAGAAGATTGATTGGAAATTATTAAAAGAAAATCCAAAAGGTTTTCATTTGTATGAGAATCATCAAGAAGAGATTGATTGGTTAATATGTTCAAAAAATCCAGATATTTTTGAATTGGATTATGATTTTTTAAGAAGAAGAATGAATATCATTCGGGAAGAATTGATGGAAAAGGCATGGCATCCTTCTCGATTTGAGGAATGGTGTCTTTGATTTTACAAAGAGTATGATTTATTTATAAAGTGTTTTTGAATTCTAAAATTACTTGGGTACAATGGTAAAATAACCTCTGTGTGCAATAAATTCACGACACAAAGGACATGAATTATGTATCTTCGTCCATGAATCCATGCAATTTCGACAGAATTGATGATTACAAAAAATAGTAATAATCTGTGACTTGTCATCACAAATAGAACAAGGTAAAATGTCGAATTCATACATTTCTTGGCGTATATCAGTATCAATATGCGGAATAATGGTAATGATCTCTTTTTCTTCCACGGTAAAAGAGTAGCGATCAGGTCTTAACAAAACAAACCATTCAACAATATTGAGACGTTTTTTTTCACAAGCTTTTCTGAATACATCATCTTTTGAGGTATCTGGTAAAAATGATCGACAAAACCCATAGAGCCATTTAGCCATTTTAAGATGTCCTTTTTCACAAGCAAGTTCAAATAAACCATCAACACCAAGTTTAAGTGGTAAAAATGTTTGGTAACGAAAATCTTGGCGCATAGATAAAAGAAGAGAGAAATACCATTTGGCGATTTCTAAGTAATTCTTGAAGCACAAATACCGAAAAACGAAATATTTTTTTTTATTGATAGAAGCAGAATATTTCTCATAATAAGATTTAACAGTTTCAAGATTTTGTGTTTTACATTTTGTCAAAAATTTAAGACAGATATTACTATCTCTTTGGGAAGAATTCATATTTGTTTGTAGTGATGTTGATTTCACTTAAAGATGATATTTCTATACATATTTAAAATAATTGATATAAATATTATCATTTTTTTTGAAATACACGTTCTTATTCATAATAAGATACGTAAAGATCATTAATGAAGATTGAATTCTTTCAATTTACGTTTAATTCATTTTTATAAAAATTGATCAAATGGAAATTAAGAATTTGATGAAATAGAATTGATATAAAGAAAAGATGAAAAAAGATGTGTTAAATGGAGAGCATCGTTGGAGAATGAAGGAGTGGGTAAAGCCAATTTTGGAAGAACATGGAGAAAAATGTTTGCCATATTTATCATTAAATCCGAATGGTGTTTGTGAAATGGAAATACTTTTAAAAGGTTTTGAAAAGATTGGAATAAAAGAGTATAGACATTTTAAATATTATGATAAACAACATATATTTAGTAATCTCTCAATGAATCCTTCAGCGATTTATCTATTGGAGAAAAATATGGAATGGATATCTTGGTCAAGTTTGAATTTAAATGAATCGTCATGGGCAATAGATATGCTTAAACAGAATCGAGACAAGATAGAGTGGTATGAATTATCAAAAAATTCGCATGCTATAGATATGATATATGAATATTTTGATGATTTTAAATCAAAATATCATCATTTAAAATATTATTTAGGTTTTAAATGTGAAATTAAGCCAGAATCGATTGTTTCGAATACGAAAGGAATGGATATTGTGGAACATTATATACAGTTGTATTTAAAAGATGTGCAAGATGCCATCGAAGATGAACCATTTTTCTTTAATGGGGATGAAGATGAACCTGAAAATCATTTATGGACAAATCCATCTGCTATTCCATTAATTGAAAAATATTATGTAAGGAATGATTGGTTTATTAATTGGGAAAAGTTATCATCAAATCCAAATGCAAAAGAGATATTGGAGAGAAATATGGATCAAATCGATTGGGATGAATTGAGTTTAAATACAGGTTTATGGGCAATTGAATTGCTTGAACAGAATCAAGATAAGATCAATTGGAGTCATTTGTGTGAAAATCCATCTGCAATCCATTTGATTGAATCAAATTTGGATAAATCAGATTTGTTTAGTCTAAACTTATTTAAAAATCCAGCTATATTTGAATTGGATTATGACTTTTTGAGAAGAAGGATGGATATGATTCGAGAAGAACTGATTGAAAAGGCTTGGCATCCTTCTCGATTTGAGCAATGGTGCATATAATTTCTATACGTAAATATCTTTTTATAAAAATTTGATCAAATGGAAGCAATATAAAGAAAATAGTAATACTACTATAAATGATGATCTCCAACAGACTTAGGAATATCCGCTCCTTTTCACAATATGTATTTAACAAAAATACATATAAATATGAATTGAATCCACTTTATGAATATAATAGACTTTCAACATTTGAATGTTTTATGTATCATCCGATATTATTTACCAAAGAATTTTTTAGAATGATTGTCTTCAAAATGAAGAAGTAATCTAGTTTTCATTTTATCAAATTATTATTTATAATTTGATTATTTTTATAAAATGGATTTTATTTACATACACCATGTTTCAAAACGTGAGGGATGCCATGCTTTCTCCATCAATTCATCTCGGATTAAATTCATTCTTCTATTAAGAAAATCATAATCTAATTCAAAAATAGCTGGATTTTGGGATAAATATGACCAATAAATTTCATCTTGATTTTCTTTTAAAAGATGAATCGCAGAAGGATTATATGACAACATATCCCAGTTGATCTTATCAAGATTCTTCTCTAAAAGATGAATGGCTGATCGATTTTGAGATAGACAAAGCCAATTTAATTTATCTATATTTTGTTCCAAAATATCCATTGCATATGGATTTTCGGATAATACATCCCAATTGACCTTTTCAATATTCTTTTCCAAAATACGGTGTCCAGAAGGATTCCATGACAAATGTTGCCAATGAATCTTATCCATATTCTCTTCAAGAAGATCAATAGCAGATGAATTAAAAGATAAATATTCCCAATTGATCTTATCTTGGTTCTCTTTTAAAAGATGAATTGCAGATGGATTTTTTGACAACATATCCCAATTGATCATTTCTGGATATTTTTCCAATAATGGAATGGAAGATTTATTTTGAGACAAAAAAGAACGAAATCCAAATTTTTCTGAATCAAGTTCTGTGTTTCTTCTAAATACATTGAAAGTGAAAGAATTTCTCAATTCTCTATCTTTTTGAATCTTTTTTTCCAAAAGATACATTCCCGATTCATTTTCAACAAAAAAATCCCAAAAAATCTTTTCTGGATTCTTCTCCAACAAATGAATAGCAGATGGATTACAACTCAACTCATTCCAATTTATTTTGTCTGGATTCTCTTCTAATAGATATATCGCATTCCTGTTTAAAGAAAGATGATCCCAACATAACTGTTTGATATCAATCCAATCTCTCAATTTCCATCTATGCTCATGATTCATTAAATCTTTTTCCATTTGTTGCATTTTTGGATTAGATTTCTTTATATAGGTTTCATTTGATCAAATTCAAATTCATAATTTGATCAATTTTTATAAAGATTTACGTATATAGATTTAGATACACCATTTCTCAAAACGTAAAGGATGCCAAGCTTTTTCTATGAGTTCTTCCCGAATGATGTTCATTCTGTTAAAAAGGAAATCATAATCAAGTTGGAAAATGTAAGGATTTCCACTCAATCCTTTTAATATAAAACCCGATATATCTCCTTTTATCACTTTTTCTTTTACTAATTCCATAGCTTCATCACTACGATTTTCTACCATAAAATTCCATTGAATCTTTTCAGGATGTTCTTTTAAATAAGCTATAGCTTTAGGATTTGGATTGACAGAAAATGAATACCAATCGATAATCTTCTCATATTTGAGTAAAAGATCAACAGCAATTGGATTTTTGGATAAAAGTTTCATATCAAAATCAACAATAGTATCTAAATGTATTCCTAAATCCATTTTTAAAAGAATCTCCTGAATCTTCTTTTCGAAATAGGGCAACAGCTCGACATCTCTTCTCTCAGTGATTCTGTGCATATTTGGATCTTTAATACGATCGATATATTCAATAAATATCTCTTTTACACGGGGATTATAAGAATTTCCAATTAAACAATACCAAAATAATCTATATTTTTCATCATTTGGATTTTGAAGAATCTCTTCCATCTCTTCTTTCATAAGATCAACAGCTTCTGGATTTGGATTCATGGCTAAATAATTCCATTTGATCTTGTCACGATATCTTTTTAATAAATGAATGGCAGAGGGATTCCATGATAAATATTCCCAATTTACATCTTGAATATGATGTTGAATCTGTTCTTCAATATATTTTATTGCAGATGGAAATCGATATACATATTTTTGATCAAGATGATCTGGATATTTGTTTTTTATAAAAAAATAACTTGAATCATTTTTATTAAATGAATTCCAATGAATCTTGTCGGGATTCTTTTTTAATAAATAAAGTGCATCTGGAAATTGAGATAAATATGGCCAAGCAGATATTTCAGGATTACATTCAATCATGTATAAAGCACGACGATTAACTCCTAATTTGTCAAAATCAACTTTATCTCTCATCCAATCTTTTAATTTCCAGATATGTTGGGAATTGAATAGATCTTTCATTATTTTTTAATGATATGAGTATATATTTTAGATAAAAATAGAACTTATTTATAATACTTTTCACCTTGTAAGGTGACAGTGACATTTTTTAGATTTAATAATGTTTTATCCATAGTTTCTCTCAGATTGTCTCGAATTTTGTTTGCAATATCTTGACTATGAACAACTAATTTGGCAAAAGGAGCAAAACATCCAACCTGATCTCTCAATAATTGACTGATATTGACTTCAACATCACAATCTACATCATAATAATAACTAATCCAACCATTATCAGGGTAATTCTTTGTAAAATGAGGATATTCATGTAAAAGTGGTTGAATGGCTCCATTTGTCTCTTTGATGAGAGAACTCATAAAATCTTTTTCAAAACAAGGTTCAATGATATTACCCATACCATTTGTAATTTCAATTCGAATATAAATATGCATTTTGATATGTTTATCTTTCATATTTCCTTCTGATCATGATATATATTTTTTTATTTAAAAAAATAAATTTTATAAAATGCCTCTTGCAATAAAAATCTTTTCCATTCTGCACTTTTGTAAATATTTTATTTTCAATAAAAAGATACAAAATGAAAAATATGGAGATACCTGATATTGCATATGGAGTCGCTGTGATTAGCTCCAGTCAAAAAATGATACAATACATGGTTTTTATAAATATTATATAGAAATAAGTTAAATCTCTATAAATCATGATATAAAGAAGACGATTGTAGATGAAGTCACTGGAATGAGCTACAGCCGGTGCGATTTTGGAGGGTGATGTTTAGTATTGATTTTCATATAATAAAATGAAATAATATTACCATACTTGGTAATATATGAATTAATCTTTCAATAACCAATTTTCAGGAAGACAAATATGGGTATAATATCCTTCGGATGAATTGTAATAATGGGAAGAGATGAATTTCATCGTTCCTGTTTTACCCACATTCTTTTTATCTTCTGATCCTTTGTAAGGTAATTTGGCATATGCATGAATAATGCGTTGATCTAAAATCGATTCACCTTTTTCATCAATAATCACAGCAACATGACCTTGATTTTCAATATCTTCAAAATTACGAATCAATAAAGTCCCTTTTGGATATTTTTTCTTTACATTCAATTTCTTTAATCGATTCTTCCTCTTCAAATATTCAAACCAAATCCCAGTAGTTCCAGGATAGGTTGATCCTTCTATATCATCTAAAGACCCATCTAGTCCTGGAATGGACAATCCCATATATCTTCTCATTAAATTAATTAAACCTGTACAAACAATACATTTGTCTTCTTGATCAATCTCTTCACGCGACACATGTGGAGCATTTTTAGCCCAAAATTTATCATCCATTTCTATCTTATCACCTTCTCGATGCCATCGATATGGAACATTTACAAAGGATTTGGCATAACGAATCACTGCATTAATCTTCTTTTTGTCTTCTTTGTCCATTTTCATCTTCTATATATTATGGATACTACTTTATATTCTTTTTTTTTAGAAAAATAATTTTATACCATATTTTTATATTATTTATTATAAATATTTTAGAACATATTATTTAGAGAGAAGAAATGAAACCATCTGAATGAACTTTCCATTCTTTCCAACTGGAAAACTCTTTTGAAGAAGGTTTTTCGTGTTGAATCACGATAAGTGATTTGGAATGAAAGAACTGTTGAAGACTCAAAATCAATTTCTCAGTTGTCATTTGATCAAGTGACATATTCAATTCATCAAATATAATGATTTCATGTTTTTCAGTGATATCGCGATGTAACAGATATGCATATTGCAACCTCTTCTTCTCACCACCACTTAAAATAGGAATTTCAGAAAATATATCATCTGAATCTTTGATTTTATGTATCGGAAACACATAATGAGTAAGATACTCTTTAATCTCCTGGATCGCCATATTTGGAAATAAATCTTTCCACATATAATTACTATTTGACCAAGTTAATTGAAAATCTTGTGTAAGATAATATACACATTTCCGATAAATCTCTTCATCTTTGTAATAATCGTATCCTGCTATTTTTTTGGCTAATGTCGATTTACCTGATCCTGAAGATCCAGTGACAAATATCTTATCATTCTTTTTAATTTGCACGTTTCCATGTAATACATATCCATCATAAATATGTAAATGAATATCTATGTGAAGAGGAAATGACATCTTCTCTACACAATTCTCATCTTCATCTATAGAATTTTTAAAATAACTCATAAACTCAATATGATGATCGATACACTCTTCCATTTGAAAATATACACTTATCATCATGCGGACTGCATTAAATAGAGATTTCAAAGTTGAAAACAATATATAATAATTTCGCAAATCTTGCATGTAATTTTTAGTTAAAACATAAAAGATCATAATATTTACAAAATAATCAAACAATTGAGTTGGTTTTTTGTAAATCATATGAAGATCATGATCAATCTGACAGTTTTGAGTCATTTTATCACATATCTTTTCAAAATAAAAAGCATTTTCAACAAAAGGTTGAAAATGAAATTCTAATAAATGAATCTCATTTCTGTTTTGACGGATCTCTTTCATTTTATTCTCTCGTATTTGTTCTCCACCCTTTGTTAATGGATAGGTAATATATTTCATAAAGAATATAATGCATATACATATCATGAAAAAGATATTTAACATCTTATTTTCATAAAAGACATAACTTGCTAATATCATTTGAATGACGATATTCATATAGAAATCCAAAAAGGTGTCAATCATCACTTTTAAATCTTGACAAACAGAATCTTTTAATTCATTCAATTTTTCCATATCTATCGTTTGTCTTAAATGAAAAGGTATCTTTGCTTTTTGCATAAATACATCTTTTTCAAAAACAATTTCAAGTTTCATTTCATTCTTTGATTCAACATCCTTTTTAAAACTATTGTAAAAGTTTATACAGATACTGATGATTGAATAAGATACAATATAAAAATAAGTATGATCTGTTTTCAAATCATCCATTTTGAATAATTGAAATTCTATATATCGATTACTCGATTCTAACAAGAATGTGATTGAGAACATGATGATCATCATTCCCAAATATTCCGTTTTTTGTATATATTTGATAACAAACTGGATATAGGAGATATATCTATCGATTTTAACATCTTTCAGCTTCTTCTGAAACAAAGCTATCCACATATTGAGTGTTTTTTGTATATTCTTGACATGTGAGACTCTTTTAAAAATTGTTTTGATTCATTTTTTATGTATTTACGTCACTACATAAAAATCATAACGTAAAAAATAATAATACATTTGATCATTTTAATTGATTTTATCTTGAATTTCAACAATCATGTCAATCACATTTTGAATATCTATGATAGTAGATTTATCTTTTTTATATCTTTTTCGGACAGGATCATCATCTTCACAATCTACAAAGAAACAAATGATCTCTTTTATGGAAGCTTTCTCTAAAAAATTGTTTATATCTTCACAACTGTTGATATTATATTTTTCACAAATCTTTTTTGCTTCTTTTACAAAATATCGATGTGAATATTCTTCATATTTCTCTATCCATTTGAATGCATGATTTACACAATAGGATATCTTCATTTTTTCATTTGATTGAATTTGATTTTTTGCCTGTTTTTGAATCCATATTTGATAAACATCCATAAATATATGCATAAAAACATCAATATAAAGAAAATATTCAATATTTGTTTTTAATAATATTGTATCATTTGATAAAGATTCTAATATCTCATTTTTGACTGAATCTTTTTCTAGATGAATACGAAAAACACCATAGAGTTCATATTCAGACTTATTTTCTTTTTCTAATTCTTGAAAATATAATAATATTTTAAGATAAATATCTAATAATTCCATTTTATGTTTTGTATAGAATATTTTTTAAATTGGCTAAATGAACACTACTTAAAAAATAAATAAAATGAAAAAAAATAAGAATAATAAATCACAACATATGATGATCATGAAAAGGTTTATGAAGAATATATAACCAACAAAAGATTTAATATGTATTTATAAGATCTATAAAATCGATATGATATCGGTTTGCAATCTTTTCTAAACGAATTGGGTGAAGAACTTTCTCGACTAATTCTGCATGAAATTGTGGAGTATGAAAAAGTGTGCATGTTGTTTCACTATATCCAAAAAGAATCGAATATACATTTTTCAAATGAGAAATTTTTACATAATCATTTTCATAATGATGTGGTAATATCATTATTTTTACAGGATTCGGAATAATTGTTTGTTGAATGGTAGATTCTTTATATGCAATTTCACAAAAAAAGGTTTTTGTATGAGATATTTTATTACAAAAGAATGTAATTTGATTTGGATGTGCATCATAGACAATTGGACTATTAAATTGATATATTCTTAAAGATTTCACACTTTTAGGTATAAAACTAATTTCAGAAGATTGTAAATATTTTTGAAACTCCAAATAAGAAATACTATCAGTTCCAACTCCAAAAATGATGGGTTGATCAAAGTCATCTCCAAATTCTAATTCTATCACACTCTCTGGGATGATTCCAACACCAAATGGTTTGGAATAACCTTCAATAGATAATGATTTCACACTATTTGGGATAGAACCTACTACAAAAGGCTCCATATAATAACCACCTTCAAATGTTAAATGTTCAACAGAATTAGGTATTACACCTACATCAAGACGTTCATTAAACTGAATTCCAAAAGTTAATTGAACAACACTATTTGGAATAGCACCAACCCACAAAAGTTGATCAAAATCCCATCCAAAAGTTAAATCTACTGTTCCATCTGGAACGAATGGTGTATTTTGAGAATCCCTCCATGCCCAATAATCCTCACTATCAATAAAAAACGTTTTATTCATTATGATTATTTTTGATATCTTTTTTTTATATTGGTATATTTTTTGAAACCAGCGGAGCTGGCGCATCTTTCTGCTCCACATTGGGGAGCCAGGAAAGATGACAATTTTTTTAAATTAGTATATTTATTTATAAAACGCGAATAGAAGCTATTTTTCGAATGGCTCCTTTTCCTAATCCTAAATATCCATCATGCACTCTTATTAAATCGTTTTTGTAAAGATCTTTTATTTTTGTTTCTAATTCAGAAATGGAATGATAATTTCCTTCTAATGGATGATATGTAGGTAATGCATCATAAACTTGATAAGATTCACGATGATAAAAACCCCCTATTTTCATTTCTTTAAAGATCTCTGGTTGATAAATGGTAATTTCAAATCGTTCATTTGTTTCTTTTTCTAATTGTTTATGAAGTTTTTCTATTTTTTTTACATATTTTTGTATAATTTCATTCATTTTTATATTTTATACTTTTATACTTTTATATTTTTCACTTGATCAAAACGAGAAATTATTTCGTTTTGTGATATAAAATAAAATCACTTTTTTATAATAGAAATGCCGAATTATACGAAGAATACTTTAACAGTAAAGGGTTCTAAAGAAGCTCTTACTTATTTTTATAATCGTAATCGTGTGACAGAGGAAGATGTGGAGAATGTGGGTGGTTGTGTGACGGATTTGTCTTTTGAAAAGTGTGTGACTCGCGAAAATGATACAGTCATTATGCAACATATTCAAGAAAATTACATATCGAAACATGCTAAAACAGGATGGAATAGTTGGGATTTAACTTGTGCGATTTGGGGAACAAAATGGGATGCTTGTGCGCCTTATGTGGATTTGTCGAATATTGAAAATGGAGAAATAACTTATCGATTTGACACTGCATGGAGTTATCCGAATAATTGGTTATTAACTGTTTCAAAAATATTTGTGAAACTTGAATTTGAAAATATATCTTTAGATGAATATGATAATTACGATATGTGTCATAAACATCATTTTAAAGAAGGAAAAATGACAGAAGTGGAGAGTTATAGTCGTTTAGAAAGATCGATATCTAAGTATGGAATGGAGAATCTTGTGAATATGATAATGGCATATTTAGATGAAAAAGAGTCGAAAATAGCAAATTATTTCAATCGACTGCAAAATTTGGACAAAGAATTGGAATATATGCCATGGAAAGAGTATTGTAAATTCTATATGGAGACAGAAGATAAAGAATATGAACATTATGAAAGGGATCTGTTTATGAATATTTTGAATGGTTCAGAAGATTTAGAGCATTTTGTGGATGATCATGATTTATATCGACAATTATTTGAAAGTAAAGAGTTGAGTCTATGTTTTTTTAACAAAGTAAAAGAATTATTATAAAAAAAATGGTGATTAAGCATTCATAATGCCTTCATCATAAAATGTATCTAATTGAATACGATTTGAAGATATTCCATTTCTAAAAAATTTGGGATAAAGCTTTTCATAATCATCACCACTAAGAGAAAGGTTTTCACAATGAAAAAGAACTTGTTGAACATTTCCATTTTTTTGCTGTTGATTGAATGCAAAGAAATGCTTCTCATATTTATTTGAATCACAAAAGTTATATTTACCCAATATAGCAACTCCAAAAACCTCTTTCTTCACAACAAAATAGATTTCTATCTCTTTTATATTCCATTCTGCCATATTTTTTAGTTCAGGATCCATTTGATCAAGAATTCCTTGTAAAATCTCGATATGTTCAGAAATAGAATGAACAGATTCATCACATCCATCTTCGGAAGATGCAAAAAGCGCATAAATACACATGTTTGGACGTTCAGTAGCTTCCATTTTTACTTTAATTTTAATTTTAATATTCATAATAAATAATAAGTCGTAAATAAATTTTTGAATCATTTTTTTAGAATTAACCTTTGGTAAATTATCTGAGTCCGTACTTACGTAATACATATATCTTATGAACGTAAGTTCGGTAGGAACGGACGGAACCTTTAGGTTCCATTGGCAAGCTTTGCTTGCCGACTTAGAGAATTCACGTTGTGAATTCTGTAAATCTTTATAAAAATTGATCAAATAGAAAATAAGAATTTGATCAAATGGATTCAATATAAAGAAAATGAAAGATTTAATGAATTTTGAGCATCGTTGGAAATTAAGGGAATGGATTGATGTAAGTAAATTGGATTGGCATGATTTGTCTTACAATCAATCAGCGATTCATCTGTTAGAACAAAATATAGACAAGATAAGTTGGTATTGTTTATCAAGAAATCCATCAGCAATTCATCTTTTGGAAAAAAATATGGATAAAATTGATTGGGAAGAATTATCTGGAAATCCATCAGAATGGGCAATTTATTTATTGGAAAAAAATCAGGATAAAATTGATTGGGAAATTTTATCTGGAAATCCATCAGCAATTCATCTTTTGGAACAAAATATGGATAAAATTAATTGGACCTCTTTGTCAGAAAATCCATCAGGTATTCAGTTACTGGAACAAAATCAAGATAAGATTTATTGGCCAGCTTTATGTGCAAATCCATCAGCTATTTATTTGTTGGAATTATATCAAAACAGAATCAATTGGTCATGTTTGTCTTCTAACCCATCTGCTATTCATCTTTTGGAACAAAATCAAGATAAAATTAATTGGTCTTCTATATCTGGAAACCCATCAGCTATTCATCTTTTGGAACAAAATATAGACAAAATTGATTGGAAACGGTTATCAAGAAATCCATCAGCTATTCATATTATAGAGAATCATCTTGATAAAATTAGTTGGGTATCTTTATCAATGAACACATCAGCTATTCATCTTTTAGAACAGAATAAAGATAAAATTTTTTGGCGAGAATTGTCGTATTATCCATCTATTTTTGAATTGGATTATCAATTCTTTCATCAAAGAATGAATATCATTCGTGAGGAATTAATGGAAAAAACATGGCATCCTTCTCGTTTTCAAAGCTGGTGCATCCCATTTTATGAAATGGAGTAATCCATTTTACTATTTTATAAATAATAGATTTGAAAGGCTTGTCGCAATACAAACCTAATCCCATCTTACACTTTTATCCATATTCTCTTTTCAATGAAAAAATGATAAAATAAAAATGATGGGCGAATACTTTATATTGCCTATGAAGTCGCTGTGATTAGCTCCAGTAGATACATGATACATGGAGCCTACGGCTCCTGGCGCTAAAGGGCCTTTGGCCCTTATGCAATACATTGTTTTTATAAATATTTATAGAGATAAGTTAAACTTCTATAAATTATGATATAAAGATAGTCATTGTAGATGAAGTCACTGGAATGAGCTACAGCAGGCGCGATTTTGGTATGGTGATTACATGTATGTGTAATATAAAATACACTTACCATATATGGTAGTTAAATATTAATTATAAAAAGTGTTGGAATCTAAACTAATTCTACGCCAGATTCATCAACAACGATCTTCTGATACTCTTTTTGATCACCATCTCGCGGAAAGGTTTTTTCCAAAAGAAGAATTCGAATGGTGTACCAAGATGTGATTTCACTATAAACGACTCGGAGGAGTGCAATATCAATTTGTGAAACTGAAACAACAACCATCAGCACACGCTTTAGGCCATTTAGCAACCACATCGAATTCGCGTAAAGTTGCAGTTCCAATCGAGTAAATTGGGTAATCTCCTTTTTGTCAGGGTTGTAGATATTAAATCCCAAAATAGGACTTGCCATCTCATTAATAATCACGTCTGTAATCTCAACCAAGGCCAAAAAGACTTGAAGTCCAAAATAGTGTCTCCAAGTATTAATCTTGATACCCACTACATTCAGATCCTTATGAGGACCATAACGTAGATAGGTAGATTCTTTGTCATAGAAGAAGATAAGAACAAATGTAATGAGAAGAAAGAGACACGTATTACTAAGAATACATAGACGTAAGCGTGACTTCATCTTGACCTCATCTTCCAGATCCTTTTTGTCAATCTTTGGCATCTTATAGACGCTTTGTGGGTGCTATTAGCTTATTTTTCAAGATCTTAAAGGGCATACAATCAGTTTTTAGTAAAAGAATGTTTTTTTTTTATATTTACGTTTATATGAATATTAAGATAGAGTCAATTAGGTAAATCTTTATAAAAATTGATCATATGGAAAATAAGAATTTGATCAAATAGATTCAATATAAAGAATATATTTAAATTAAACAAAAAATGAAGGATTTAATGAATTTTGAGCATCGATGGAAGTTATTGGATTGGATTGATGAAAGTAAATTAAAGTGGAATTCTTTGTGTAGAAATCCGAAGGCTATTTATTTATTGGAACAAAACATCGATAAAATTGATTGGGATTACTTATCTGGAAATCCATCTGAATGGGCTTTTCGTCTTTTACAACAAAATATGGATAAAATTAATTGGAAATTTTTTTCATTAAATCCATCAGAATGGGCTATTCATTTATTGGATCAAAATGTAGATAAAATTGATTGGGATTTGTTATCAAAAAATCCATCGGCAATTCGTTTATTAGAACAAAATATAGATAAAATAGATGAAATTTCTTGGGATTATTTATCAGAAAATCCATCAGCAATTCATTTATTAGAACAAAATATGGATAAAATTGAGTGGACTGCTTTTTCTGGAAATCCGTCAGCCATTCATATGTTAGAACAAAATCAAGATAAGATTAATTGGTTTGGTTTATCAAGCAATCCTTTAGCTATTCATCTTTTGAAACAAAATATGGATAAGATGGATTGGAGAGGTATATCTCAAAATCCATCAGAATGGGCAATTCGTTTATTGGAACAGAATCAAGATAAAATTTGTTCGATGTGGTTTTCTTCAAACCCATCTGGCATTCATCTTTTAGAAAAAAATCGAGATAAAATTTTCTGGCATGATTTATCAGGTAATCCATCTATTTTTGAATTAGATTACGATTTCTTTTATCAAAGAATGAATATTATTCGTGAGGAACTACTTGAAAAAGCTTGGCATCCTTCTCGTTTTCATAAGTGGTGCATGTAATTTCTATATGTGTCCATATTTTTTTATAAAAATTGATCAAATGGAATATTTACAAAAGTTTTATTACGACAAATGGCTTCATTTTAATAGAGCTTTCTTCTTGTTGTGAGTCTAAATAATAGTTCTTTTTATTTGTGTATTAGATAGGATTTTATACAGAAATAAAGCATTTTTATATAAAAACGGTAAAAAACCATTAAAAATAATATTTTATAAAGTAGATATTAAAATGAGAAAACCAAATTACATCAATTTAAGAAAAGTCCCATCATGTTTTACTTTTATTCAACAAAATAGTAATATTGATTTAATTATTCACGGTCAAGGAGTTTTTTTATTTAATACTAAAGTTGCAACTTCATTTACTTTTTACAATAATGATAAAACAGATGGTTTAAAAGTTGATTTTTCTAATAATGAAGTTTTAGTGACTCGCCTTTCTAATTCTGATAAATATACTTCCCAAAATAAAAGTGGTGGTATTATCAACAAATCAGGTGCTTATTATTGGTTTAGTTTAGATTCACAAAATCAATTATTACAAGCCGGTATTGGCGAACCACGTGTTGAAACCGCAATTTATCTACATCAATTTGATCAAAGTGATAAATTATATGAAGCAAATAAAATCTTTTTAGAAAGTTTGAAATCTATTTCTATATCAAAAGATATTACTCCCATTTTATTATTAAAAAATCCAATTATTGGTCCTACACCACTTTTGATTAAAAATACAAATGAACTTACTATGGACGACATTGCGAATAATACATATTTGCCACATTCTTCTTTATCATCTTCTGCTCAATCATTATATAATTGTGTTTCTGGTAAGAATTTTATATTAAATACACCTGATTTTCCTGATTTTTCTGAAGCAATTGAATATAGTATTGCTACAGAAGGATGTTGGTGTAATACTCGTTTAAAACAAAAAGAAATGGAATTTGGTAAAGATCCGAATCCATTAGAAACCTATTTACGAATTACACTTGGAGAAAATCACGGAAACTCACCTGGTATTCCATATGTAGTGGAAATTTGGCCAGTTGGTCATTATTCACCCATTCATAATCATGGAGGAGCTAATGCGATTATTCGTGTATTACATGGCTCTATTCATGTAAGTTTATATCCATTTTTATGCGACGACGCTGAAAGCGTGGCACCTTTCGGCACGGAAGATTTTCATAAAGATGATATTACATGGCTTAGCCCAACATTAAATCAAATACATCAACTTAAAAATTTGGAAAGTAATAAAGATACTTGTATTACTATTCAATGTTACTTATATGATCAAAATGATAAATTACATTATGATTATTTTGATTATCTTGGTGAAGAAAATTCGAAACATCAATATGAACCAGATTCAGATATGGATTTTGTTAAATTTAAGAAAACAATTCAAGAAGAATGGAATCATAAAAAAGTATATGCGTAGTAAAGAAGATAAGAAACCTTAAATGCATTGAAAGATCAAATTGAATATTGGTTGAAATTGATGAAATCTTTTATGATAAATAATTTTATAAAATATATTTTTACTATCAATAATTAATTGATAGTAATTTAGGGCATTTCATCTTTGGGTGTGATTTCTGCATAAAAACAATATCCTTCATAATGTCTTTCCAGATCATGTGTCATTCTGTCACGAAAAGTATCATATTTTAAGATATTTGAAGAACATTGTAGGCATATAGTCAGATTTTGTTTTTCGGTCATATACAACTTTGTGTAATGAATTTGGAGATCCCAATCATCATCACCTATCCAATTTTGTTCTTCATTTGTTAGAGTATGAATCCTCACAAGAGGTTCATCTAAACGATCATAAAAATCTTTATATTCAGCCATTCCTATGATTTTACCTCCAAAAGGTTTGCTTGTAAAAAACCAGATAATATCACCTCGATTCATTTGTTGCAAAATCGATTTATACGATCTTCCTCTTTTCATTCCCCAAAAAGCATATTTGCTATTCTTAAAATTTATTCCATCCCCTACGCGTATTAGCCAATGTTTTCTTTCTGCCATGACCTATTTTTTTATAGATTTATAATAAACAGGTTTGGATAATGTGTTTTTTATCATTTTTTATCAAATTTACGTTATCATTATTATTGATTTACGTATAAAGTTGGTTTTATATATTTCATAATACCTATTAAAAAAACTGACAAAACCATAATAAGAACTTGATAAAATAAGAAGAATATAAAAAAAAATTATCAACTATGGGGTGTATTAGTTCCAAGACTTCTTTTTCTTGGATCCGTCAAAAGAAGGATCAGATAGAGCGAGATGCCAATCATGGGGTTTCAAAGGGTTTAAAACCAGATGAAATTCATATGTTAGCTACCAGAGATTTTGAAAAAAATCCAATGTCTATGGTTTATGTAGGTCTGGATGGTGAATGGTTTGGTAAAAAAACGATTAAAAGTTTTAAAGTAAGAGATAATGGTATGATCAAGATCAATGGTCATGCGTCATCTTCAAGTCCTGAGATATTCACTATTTCAGAAAAAGGAATTTTAGTATTTGACACGGGCACTAGGAGAATTGTTCCTCCAGCTCCTATTAATTCCAAGACTCCTTTTTATCTTTCTTGGATTCGTCAAAAGAAGGATCAGATAGATCAAGACCAAGTATTCGCTTTGCAAAGTCGTCGTCAGATTGCTGAAGAGCAAAATACCATCATTCGTGAGTTAACTACCAGAGATTTTGCAAAAAATCCAATGTCTATGGTTTATGTAGGTCCGAATGGTGAATGGACTCGTCCAATACCATTCACACGTTTTGAATTAAAAAATTATGGTATGATCATGATCGATGGTGTGTTTTCACTGTCAAATAATAAAGTATTTACTATTTCGAATTGCAGAGCAATTTTAATAATTAATTGAAATTACTCTCAATAATAACGACATTATGCAAGAGCTTATAAACAGAAATTTTAAGAAACATCTGATGTTTTTCAGAGGTTTTGCCAACGAAGTTTTAGTGTGTCATATAGGTAAAGATTTGAAAGGCTTGTTGCAATACAAACTTCCTCCCATTTTACTCTTTTTATAAATATTCTTTTTTCAATGAAAAAATAATAAAATGGAAATCATGGCGTTAATCTTTATAAAAATTGATCAAATGGAAAATAAGAATTTGATCAAATGGATCCAATTTAAAGAAATTTAAAACACATGAATTAAAATGAAAGATCTTTATAATTTTGAGCATAGATGGAAGTTGTTAGATTGGATTGATGAGAGTAAATTACATTGGAGTTATTTATCAGAAAATCCAAGAGGATTATATTTATTAGAAAAAAAAATAAAGGATATTAATTGGTATTTTTTGTCAAAAAATGAATCAGCTATTTATTTATTAGAAAAAAATCAAGATAAAATTATTTGGGATGAATTAGCGTTTAATAAATCAGCCATACATTTATTAAAAAAAAAATTTAATTTTAAAACAGCAACATTATCTCATAAAAATACTTATCTATCTGGTTTTATAGATTATTTTTTAACAAAACGTTATAAGAAGACAGAAGATAAGTCAGAAAAGATAATTTGGGATTTATTATCAAAAAATGAATCAGCAATTGATATATTAGAAAAAGATTATGATAAAATTAATTGGCATTTGTTATGTCGTTATAATAAAAATGCAAAACGCATATTTGACATGATATCTTTACCAGAAAATTATCATATTATAAAAAAAATAAATGAATGTAATGATTTGTCATTGATCCTTTTATCAGATAATCCATCAGCAATATCTGTTTTAGAAAAATATCCAGAAATAATAAATTGGAAGATTTTATCTAAAAATCCATCTGCAATTCATCTTTTGGAAAAAAATCCAGACAAAATTAATTGGGAACAATTATCAGCTAATCCATCAGCTATTCATCTTTTAGAACAAAATCTTGATAAAATTGATTGGAAATTATTATCTACAAATTCGTCTGCAATGAATCTTTTACAAAAAAATATACATCAATTAAATGAATGTCAATATTGTTGGTTATCTTATAATCCATGTGCGATTGATATATTAGAAAAATATCCAGAAGTTATAAATTGGGAATCTTTATCAGCAAATATAAATGCAATTCATTTATTAGAAAAAAATCAAGATAAAATCTATTGGATGTCATTATCTTCGAATCCTGCTATATTTGAATTAGATTATGATTTTTTTGTAAAAAGAATGAATATTATTCGAGAAGAACTACTCGAAAAGGCATGGCATCCATCTCGTTTTCAAAAATGGTGTTTATCATTTGATGAAATGGATTAATTTTTTATTTACGTTACCATTTTATGTATAGAACGTAATTTTTTATAAAAAAAATGATGATTTATTTATTAAATTGTTAAAATTTATATACGACACCAAAAACATTATTAAAATGAAGATTAATGCTGATCACAATCCTGAGTTGTACTTACCGATCATTATAGATTGGGTCTCAATACATGGTGCTAAAATTGGCTTCGACCCAGTTTTTTATGAGAACCTAACAGAGGATAAAATCAGGGAAATGGAAGATAGCGCGCAAAAAATTATGGAAAACATTCCTACCGATGATAATGGAATTCTTTTTTCTCAATTAGTAGAAAAGATTGGTATGTGTATTTTTTATGATCATGGTTTAACTCTTTGTCTAAAGAATAAGTGGATCGTTCAAAAAGGTGGGTATTTAGTAATTAACACTTATTAATCTTTTTTATCAACAAATTATAATTACATTTTATTTTTGCTTACATCTAAATGTAAGCGATCAGATTGCTTTATATATAAATCTTGTTAATGCCTCTTGCAATGCAAACCTCCTACCATTTTACTCTTTTTATAAATATTCTCTTTTCAATGAAAAGTGATAAAATGAAAATGATGGGCGAATACTTGTTATTGCATATAAAGTCGCTGTGATTAGCTCCAGTAGATGATTGATACAATATATGGTTTTTATAATTATTTTATAGAAATAAGTTCGACTTCTATAAATCATGATATAAAGAAAGTGATTGTGAAACTTATTATTAGTAGTATGGTTCCATCTGGTCCCTAATCAAATGGAATCGATATTAAAAAGAAGGTTTTAAAGTGGATCTTTGTAATATCCTTTTGGTTTATTTTTGTATTCAAATTCGTTACACATATATTTTGCGAGATCCCACAATTGGTCCCACGACCAACGAGGATATACTTCACGCAGGATTTTGCAAATTTCACCACATCTACTCTCATATTGATTACTTCTTGCTATATCATAAATTTCTCCAAGAAGTTCTTCACAATCTGCTACACGATCGTAAAGTTCTCTTATCTCTTTTATCGTATGCACATACTTATGGATCATCTTTTACTTTTTAATTATAAATTATTTTTTTTAAATTGAATTTTTATTTTTTCTAATATTACGTTTAATACATGAATTAAACGTAAAACAGATAAAAAAAACTTACAGACAAGATGTTTGGATTTTACAAATAATTGATTATACCAGAAAAAGTATGGCCTTCTCCGTTGTTTTCAAAGACGTCAATTCTATCATCTACAAAGATGGTAGAAAACCAAAAACAAGAAACACTAATGACATTAAATATGATTCATATAAAGTTTCTTTTCACATACCACTTCCGAGATCGGAAGTTAGAGGATTCGTTCAACGTAATCCTAAAGACCATTTACCAAAAATGGTTATGAGTCTTCGTTCTGCTCATCAAATATTTTATACTATTATGTATTGTTCTAATGATACTAAATGTAATAAAATAAAGCAGATACGAAAAATCTTGAGTAAAGACAAATTTTATAGATCTAATAAAACAGATTCTATTTTTGCTTTTCTTCCAGATATTTTGAGATGTAAAGTTAATAAATTATACAATGTTCAAAGACATTAATACATTCTTCCATCTTAAATTATAATTTTAATTCTTAAATCCTTTACGAATTTTATCAATTCCTTCTTTTTTTGTAAATGTTGCATACATGAAGCAGTCTTCGCATAATAAATTGTAATTGTCCAGACTCAAATCTCCTCCTTCTGATGGCAACATTTTATACCATGGTATTCCTGGGTCTTCTCGCAATTTTAATACATCTTCACATAATGCACATTTTCCTTTTCTCTTATTTCCATAAATATAATCACGTACCCGATATGCAGACGGAGATTTAGATGCACATTCGCGCATATTATTTATATCTACAAATGGTGTATTTCGTTCTTTATCTTGTTCTTCTTCATATTCTTCTTTTGTCATTTTTACATCCCATCCCATATCTTTCTCAAAACAATCATTACATTCTAATTTTAGATTTCCATTTTCATCTTCTGTATAACCTATACAAGACTTATTTTTTATTAACTTTTTGACAAAACAGATTTCACAATATTGGACTTTTGAATCTCCAAACTTCTCTTTCCAATGATCAATATCATCTGTCTTCTTTTTGAATTTGTATTTTTTCATTTGTTACATTTTATGATATTTTAATATTTTGTAAAAAAACGATTTTAATTAATTTTAGAATTTAAGAAAATATATTTTTCTTTAAATAAATTTAAATATAAAAAAATATAAATTAGAAATAGAAATGGAAAACGATTTATCAAATATGGAAAATACGGATGTATCATCTGCAATTACTGATTTTAAAGAAAGGAAAAAAAGTATTAAATTTTCTGGAGATGTGAAATATAAAAATCTTCGTATGGCTTTGTATGAATCAATAACTTTTGAACAACGTGATAGGATAACTATAAAAATAGTTCCTTCAAATATAGAAGGAAAGGAACCTATTCGATTTGTAAATTCAGATGAATTATTTGAATTATTTGAATGTCTGGAATCAAACAAATATGTTTTTGTTGATAGCAAAGATGAAAAAACAAAAAATGGTCAATGCATTTGTGGTGTTCCAATTGCGAATGTTTTTAATGTAAGAAACAGAGAGACATTTCAGATTCATGATATAGGATGTGAATGTATTGAAAATTTTAAGGATTCACCTATTTATCATTGCACATTTTGTAACAGAAAAAAAACAGACAAAAAAGATTGTAAAAACTGTATTGGCAAAAAAGATTTCAAAGACAGTTATCTACCATTTTATTTTCAGTCTTGGAGGGAAAAAGCAAAAGAAGCAAATAGAAGATGGAATATTCAGATTCGTTCTACATATAATCCGAGTGACAGTGTATCATCATATCACTTATATACAAATAAACCTTTAAGAATTATTCAATATATATTGAATCCGAGTGGAATTAGAGGAATATATTCTTTTGATCATATGAAAACAAAGGTAAAAAATGGTTTTGTATTTGCATCATGGAATAAGATTGAAAACACTCATTCACGAAAATGTGAAAAATGTTTTTTATATTTTGCATATAATACACAGACAGAAAATTGGAAAAAAACATGTAGGGTTTGTTATATGAGAGAGAAATATAAAAAAGAAGTTGAGCCTTATAGTGAAAGATATATACGAGGAACATTGATTGAAGATGATCAAACAAAACGATCATGTAATTGTGGTAACTGTGGAAAAAAAATGGATTACAATCCATTAAAAATTACTCCAATCGAAGGAATGAAACAATTTTGTAAAAAATGTATTGAAACACAAACAGTTGTCGAAAAAGATTTATAAATTGTCACAATTTTTTATTTTTTTTTAATGATAAAAACAGATATAAAAAGATTTTTATCATAATAGTATAGAAAAATGGAAAAAGATAATGAACAAAAATATATTAAGGAGGATGTTTTATATGAAGAGGATGAATTTGGAAATAAATGCAAAGTAATAATTCGAACAGTTGAAACTTCTACAAAATATATTCAAAACCTTAGAAAATCACAAAAAGCTTATCAAGAGAGAAATAAAGAAAAGATCTTTAAACAAATTGCAGAATGGCAAAAAGATAAATATACTTCAGATCCAGAATATCGTGAAAAGGTTAAACAACGAAACAAGGAATATTACCAAAGAAAAAAACAAATGAAAAAAGAAGAATAATTTTGATTAATTTTTATTTTTTATAAAATTTATTTTTTTTATATCTTAAGAAAAATAAAATTATTTAAAATATATATAAAGAAAAATCTTATTTATATATATATATAAACAAAATAAAATGGTTGATGACATGGATAAATTTATAGCATCTTGGAAAATGCCCGAGGAGGTAATCATAGAAGAGAAGTTTGATGAAGAAATTATGAAACAAATGCAAAAGGATCGTAATATTCCAAGCGATGATAAAAAGAAACTTGATTTTTATTATAGGGAACGTAGTGGAATAGGTAGTAAATTTGTGAAATATGATTATAATGTGGATAATTTCATTATTGAAAATGGAAAGAAACGTTTTATTGGAAGAATGAAACCAAATAAAGGACTTGCAGGATTCCGTAGAGATATACGAAATCCTTTAACTCAAAAATTTTATTGGGATATTGATTTTGTGAATTGCGCTTATCAGATCATTTTAGGATTAGCAAAGAAAGAAGGTTTGAATTATGGTTTTATTGAGAAATATGTGAATGAAAGAAATGAAATCTTGAAGGCTGTTAATCCTGATCGTAAAACTGCCAAGATGATCATGTTATCTCTTGCATTTGGTGGATCTATCAAAAATTATGATGAAGACCTCAATGAAGTAAGTGATAATTACCAAAAGAATCAGGAAACTCTTGATTTTATGAAATCTTTAAAAAATGAAATTGAAGCATTAGCCAATCATTTTATGATGGATAAGCGTTATGAGGAATGGCTTAAAATGAAAATCAAAGATGAAAAGAAAAAGATAAAACTGAAGGACTTTCCCAATGCTCGTTTTAAACTTCTTTCAAGAATTACCCAAGATATCGAGTGCCAGCATTTAATCTTTTTAAGAGATTATTTGATTACAAAACAGAGATATATGCGTGTATTAATTTTTGATGGTGGAAATGTGGAAAAACTACCATATGAATATGAATTCCCACCTGAACTTTTAAGAGAATGTGAGAATGCAATGGATTGCAAATTTCATTTTGATATGAAATTAGATGTGAAACCTATTGAGCATAATTACAAAGCTCCTGAATCCGAGCTTACTGGTGTAAAGGCTGAAATTGAACGTCTAAACAGAACAAGAGGATATAATACAATGAAAGAAGAATTTGAGAAAAACAATTTTAAGATAAATTCTTCGGTTTGTTTTGTGGAAATTTCAAAATATAATGAAATTATTATGAGAAAGAAGACAGATTTAAAAGATCGTTACCAAGAAATGTTTTATAATGAATATTCTTTAAAAGATGGTGAAATTGAAGAAAAGAGAATGAAGTTTATTGATAAATGGCTTGATGATGACCAAAAACGATATTATGAAGATATAAAGTTTGATCCTTCAGCAAATCCATTTTTTGGTGAAGATGTGTATAATACGTTTAAAGGATTACATGGTGAAAAATTACTTTCTAAATTTGAAGACATTTTAGATTGTGATGAAACTATTTTTGAAAATCAGCCTTACCAAGAAGAAGGCGTTTGGAAATACAAAAATAAAGATCTTGAATTATTCATCAGTCATTTTAAAGATTTAGTTGGTAATAATGAAGAAAACTTCATTTATTTATGGTATTATTTGGCTTCTATTGTTCAGAATCGTAATCAGACAAAAAAATCAATTATTTTCCAATCCAAACAAGGTGTGGGAAAGGATAAATTTTTTAAGTTTTTGGTAAAGCATATATTCGGACGTGAGTATGTAGCTCTTATTTCGGAACCAAAGGATATTTTCCAACGTTTCAATTTGACTCTTGAGAATAAATTTTTATGCATTCTTTCAGAGACTGAAGGAAGGGATCTTTTTGAAGAATCCGCAAAATTGAAGGCTTTGATTGATTCAACTGGGGAAATTACGATCGAGCGTAAAGGTGTGAATCAATATAACATGCCAAATCGTTTGAATATGATATTCTTTACAAATAACAAGAATCCCGTAAAGATTGAGAAAGGAGATCGTCGTTTCGTCGTATTTGAATGCAACAATGAATGGGTTGAATGTGATGAAGTTACTAAAACAAACCATTTTGCGCCTCTTGTTGAATTATTTGATCATGATGAAGCAACATATAACGCTGAAAGATCGGAAAGATTGGCAAAATTGATTTATATTATGCTTAAAAGAATGGATTTATCTAAATTTGATTTGACTAAATCACCAAAATCGAATGCTTATAAGTATATGCAGGAATCTAATGTTTCTATTATTCAACAGTTTTTGATTCATGTGTATGAAAAGATGACTGAATCACATGAAGAGAAGTATGAAAAGAAAGGATTAGACTTTTTTACTCATTTTGACAATTGGAGAAAGAAAGCAGGATTTGATAAAATTTCATATACATCCACAAAGTTTTTAATTGAAATAAAGAGGGATTATGCATTTGTTCAGAATATTAAACCTCAGAATGTAAGCCATTATCGAATTATGTATGAAGATCTTAAAGATTTTGTGGAAAAACAAGATATATAAACAAGAGTATTTATTCAGGTTAGGGGGTATTAGGGGGTTAGGGGTTGAATTTTTAAACCCATAACCTATTTATTTATTAAAATATATATTTTTAATTATCATTCATGATAATTAAAATAAATTTATAAAAATATTTTTTTTAAAAAGTTAGGAAGGTTAGGGGTGTTAGGAGTTTTTTTCAAATCCCTATATAAATTGAATTTTAACTTTTAACTTTTTTTTTCAAAAAAAAAACTGAAAAAAGGATTTTTGAAATGTTTTGATTTGATTTAAACCCCTAACCTACCTAACCTACCTAACCTATGGTAATATAATATTTAATAATATAAATATAAATATATAAATATATTATCATAAAGGTAATATACTTTAAAAAGTTAAGTAGGTTAGGGTTTAGGTTAGGGGTCTAAAAAACCCCTAACTTTAAAAGAATCCAAATCAAAATATAAATTTATTTATTCATTCATATATATTCAAATAAAGAAGTGCATAAATATATATAAAATATGTTAAAAATAATAATATTTGTAAAATATTATAATAAATATATAAAAAGAATATAAGTTATAAAAATTAATCTTTAACTTTTTTAACTGTCTTTTTTACAGTCTTCTTAATTTTAATCCATCTGCCATCGATCTCAACATATCCATTTTTTCTTGCCTCTTCATCATCTTTTAAAACTTGTATTCTGTCTTCTTCACAACAACATTCAAAATAAAATTTATTACTATTATCCCAATAAATACATTTTTCACAATTCATTTTTATATAATACTGATTTTTATAATTTACAATATTTACTTTATACTCAAAAATTTTAACAAAATCTCATTTTTAATTATATAAAAAATATTTATATAATTATATTAAACAGCTCTGACGAGACTCGAACTCGCAATCTCGGGATTAGAAGTCCCACGCCTTAAATCCATTGGGCCACAGAGCCATTATTTAGTAAGATATTTATTTGAAAATATAAACGCGTATATATTTTATATATATTTTAAAATATAAATAAAAGAATGTCTGGATATTCGGATGGTTGCCAAAATGGATGTGTTTGGCGACAGCTTGGTGGAACAGGCCTTTGGAGAAAAAAAAGTGTGGTAGAATGTGATTGTGATCTTCCCAAGTGTCCAAACTATGAAATATGTAAAAATAAACATCCAAAAGAAGGTTTAAGTTGTTTTCGTGGTTTTTGTCCAGATTGTGAATTTTCAAGTTCAAAATATGGAATGGTATTTAAAAAAATAGAAGGGAAAAATGAATGTCCAGTTTGTTTTAATGATGATAAAGAATTATATAAATTACCAACATGCCAACATTTATTATGTAATGATTGTTTTAGAAAAATATTTTTCACCGATTGGGGAAAAGAAGAAGATTATCCAGAAATTCCAGAATCTTTTCCACATCCACCAATTGGTGATGAAGATGATGAGGACTATTATGATCCCCAAATAGATTATTACGAAAACCCAGATGACGAAAAATGGATAAACGATGAAGCAGTACAAGAATGGGCAAGAAAATGGAAAGTAGCAGAGGAATATGAAGAAACATTACAACATCCAATAAATGCGCAATGTCCATTATGTAGAGCAAAATAAATACTTGATATAGTCGAATACCTGATACAATAAATATTATTTAGTCACATATCTTAGCAAAGAGAAAATCAACTAAAAAATGGTAATGTAAAATATTTACTATAACTAAAATTGCCAGTGTGATTGATATTGCACAAAATAATACAATAAATATTTTTTTGTAGAAAATGTTATAGAAATAAAATGAATTTCTATAAAAGTGATACAAACATAATACATTGTAGAAAAGGTCGCAATAATCAGCTCTGGCCGGCGCGATTTTAGGGGGTGTATTTACTACCATAAATAATGTATATACATGGTAATAATTATATATTATTACCATAACAATATATAAAAATTAAACTTCGGCAACATGTCCAAACTTTTCTTTTTTAAAATCCTCTAAATTCTTAACACCCATAGAGCGATTACAGGATTTGCAACAAATACGCAAGTTGTGAATATTGTCACTACCCCCATGAGCCACACTTACAACATGACTTGCTTCATAATTTTGTATAAAATGAACTTCGCCATTACAACAATAGCATTGTCCAATCATATTATGTCCAAACACACTAATCCAGAGAGTATTTCTAACAGCATCAGGAACACTCTTTCTTTTATGTTTCTTTTCTGATTCTTTTTCAAAATGGATTTTATAAACATAGAATAATTCTTTGCCTTCATATTTTTTAATACCTGCAATCTTGTTTTTGATCCTTTCATATTTTTCAGGAAGTCTTATTTCAAGATCTTTTCCAATCATTTCATTCATTTTATAAAATTCGTTAATGATTTCACTACTCTTTTTTGTAGGATAAGTCTTCAGAAGATCATTAATAATTTCATCCCTATCGGCATTGGGAAATCGCGGACTTTTTGATTCAGATTCAACATACTTTTTATAATTTGTATCAAAGAATTCAACTAAAACCTTTTTCTTTTTTTTTTCATCTTCAGTCAATACTAAAGGAGTCGTTGAAATATAATTCGTATTCAAATCATCAAATATCTTTTCGTATTCACCTTCTTCGAGGCAATTGTACATTGTCACAAGGACACTAAAGTTTTTGTCTGTTTCTTTAGTGAAAATAGAATCTTCATTTTCAAAAAAACGTTTATAAGCATTATATCTGTGTTGTCCATCTAAGATGAAATATTCAGATTGATATTTACCAATGTGAATAGAATTCAAATCATGCACATATCCATATTCATCATAATAATCAAGCAGAACTTCATATAGTTCATTTACTCTTTCTTGTTTCAGACTCCGCTGTATATACGGAGGCGAGGGATTGTATTCATTTAGTAATTCATGAAACGGAATATACATCAAACATTTGTTTTTAGTCAATTGAATTGTTGGATTTGTTGTCATTTTAGAATATCTATTACTATTATCGATTGTATTTTAAATACTACACAAAATCGCAAAAATATTTTTCATTTCATAAAAAAATAATTTCGAAAAAAATAAACAATTCTCATTTTGTTTTTAATTACTCAAGAAAATTTTAATAAATCAATAAATGAACTTAAAGAAAAATTAATAAATATTTATTTATTTTTGTCGGAATGAAAAAAAATATGTTAGCTTATAATGTGATAGTTATAAAAATTTGCTTTTACAATTATTGTAAGATTATTTTAATTATTGTTTATTAATTATTAAGGTATTTATTAACTTGCAAATTTTTATAACTATCACATTATAAGCTAACATATTTTTTTTCATTCCGACAAAAATAAATAAATATTTATTAATTTTTCTTTAAGTTCATTTATT
>JACCDI011825596.1_pt1 | contig 41306 bp, 33 predicted proteins | sample 7442791 | NCBI WGS metagenome assembly JACCDI01 (sample SAMN15323434, study PRJNA562643) | freshwater metagenome | isolation source: river surface water | place: USA:Blue River Watershed | collected 2017-08-15 | reverse complement strand
GGGGACCGCGCCATGGCGCAGTCCCGATCACTTCTGCGGAGAGGTGGCAGAGAGGTCGAATGCGCCGCACTCGAAATGCGGTGTACGGGCAACCGTACCGTGGGTTCGAATCCCACCCTCTCCGCCATTTAACCCTATGAAAGTATTCTCTTTCTGGGGACTCCCTCAAAAATCCTGTTATATTCAAGGGTTATGGCGGTGGGCTATTCACCTAGCCTCTGTGGCGATGGCTCAAGAGTGTTCTCCTAAGTCGCATTTTCTCCAAAGCTGTTACCTAAACAAGGTCCGGTGAAGAGCAGATAATTGCCTGAATTTCAGACGTTTTTGAGAGCAAGCAGCTTCGGGTTGGAACGCGGTCTGATCATGACCAGGAGAATCTGTCATCAAATCTTTGCCCGGCCCAATCGATCGGAAACCGGGCTGTCAGCTCAGTCGCCGCCGCCGCAACTCAGATAGGCGCGGATCAGCCCGCGTCTCCTCAGCTTGTGTCAGAAAATCGAAGACTTCCTCGACCTTATAGGGCCACTGGGCAACATCCTCGGCTAAGATCGCCCAGAGCAGATCGAGCATTGCGGCCGGATAGTGGATGGCTGGATGATCCTGTGTCCCCTCTTGCATCATGAAGCCGCGCAACAGGCCATTTCGGATTGGCACCAGGCGCGTCAGGATAGCCGTAACCACCTGCGGAAATAGATCCCCGCTCGAGAGCGCAAGATCGGCCAAACGAACTGACATCTCGGCTGTCCGCACCGCGCGATGATAGGGCCAGACGTCGACTAGGAACGGTAAGAGCCTCGCCCGCCAGGGTTGGTCCGGATCAACCGACCAATGCTCCATATGCCAGAGGACCTGTCCCCGCAGATCGTCGTCGCACTCCACTAGGATCGTCCTAAGTTCCGCATCGCTGATCAACGGCTTGGGCGCTCCGCCGCCGGCCTCACCCCAGCCGATCAGAAGGAAGGCGCCGATTACATTGGCTTCGGCCCGGCGTCGCGTCGGTGAAGTTGCGCGGATCGTGAGGGACGGCTTCAACCGCTCGAACAAAGTCGGGGACGGCGCGCGCGCCGCCCAGAGCAGGCCATCCCAAAAGGCGTCACCGTCATCATCGAGGAGATTGGCGCTCGTCAGCAGCTTCGCCTTGGTCCACGCAGGATCGACATAAAAGAGCCATGTCGTCCGGTGGCCTAGCATTACAAGCGCGTGGCGTCGCATGTCGCCGGGCAACTCGAGCAGGGCCTCTGCACGAGCGCGCCAAAGCGCTGGCAAAATGCTTCCCGCGCCAAGCCCTTTCAGGGCGGGATCCTTCATCAAAAGATCGACAAGCTTACCGACAGGCGCATTCAGAGCGTCGTTCGCCCAGCTGCTGTCGACCCGTCGCTTGCGACCGTCATCGCGCTGTCGGAGCGCAATCATCAGTCTCGGCCACAGAAGGTCTACTGCTTTGGTCTCGTGAGCAAAGGCTTGTGCCCCCCGTTCGCGCAACCATTCGGACACGGGGTAAGCGATTTGGCTGAGCCCCTCGACCGGCAGCGACGCGAGCCGGCCTGCGATGACGCGCACGAGCCGATCATCGTCCGCCTCGCGGCTCTCCGCATAGAGGAAGGCCGCCCAGAAATTGGCTGGAACTTCGCCGCGGCGCGCGGCGTGGCTCAGTACGGCCAGCGCCCGTTTTGGACGCGTGTCGGCAAGACCGCTGAAAGGTCGATGCTCGACGAAATCGAAAAAATCACTTTGTCCAGCTTCGCGCGCCCGATCAAGCACCTCGGCGAGCGGTACACCCTCCAACACGCGCGGATTGGCATCGGTCTCGACGCTATGTACCTCGGGAGCAGTCGAGTTCGCAGCTTCATCGCCCGATCGTGGGGTCCATCGATTGGCAATAGTGCGCAACTTCACCATCTCCGCGGCGAGGTCGAAGGAAAAGCGGACACCCACTTTATCTAGCCAGAAAAGGCGATCCAATCGGTAATGGGCTTCTGCATCACCGCGTGTATCCGAGGTCCAAGGATAGGTCGTGGTGAGGATGCGGTCTTCAATCCGCACCCGGTCAGCGTGGGTAAAGCCCTCCCAACGGTCGCGGATCGCAAAAAGCAGATCCCGTTGATGCTCCGAGTCCCAAAATGCGCGATCGGACAGTCCGAGGATCATGTCGGCAGCCTCACTAGGGGTAAGCAAAGCCTTGCTGGCCGCCCAGATCCGTAACCGTGCGTAAATATGATCGTCATCGGCTGGCCACCGCGCGATCTCGGTTCTGGCCTGCTCAGGCGAATGCTCAGCCAGACTATCCATGAGCTGCTGGAATAGTGCGACCGGCCCGGTAAGTCCGAAGGCGTCGAAGGAGATCGGGGGAGCGCCATCGTCGGCGCGTGTCGTGGTCAGATAGACGTTGGGTCCACCGGAAATTTCGGCTTCTAGAGACCGAGCGAGATCAAGGTTTTCACGAAACCTTGTGATCGCATAGCTGAGCTTGGTATCGGGGATCGGCAGCTGGTCATAGGGATGGGGATAGTCGACACCATAGGCCAGAACCGGATTGGGACGGTCGGTCTCAGTCCAGGTAAGCGGATGGCGGATGCCGAAGCGGCGTTTTACTATAAGTTGCGGCTTGAAGATGTCCGCATAGTCGCGCACGATTGAATCTGACCATCCCTCGCGAGCAACACGGTCGCTGAGCAGAAAATAGGCACTATTGGTGTCCTCGCGCCGATCGGACCAACCTCTGAACAAGGTCTGCCAGCCGCGTCTGATTTCGTCCGTCCAGTGATCCGGTTCTTGCCTCATCCTCATGCGGATCGATTCGATCATCTGGGGGTGCAACGGACCGCGCCCTGCTGCCCACCATAAGGCGATCGGGTCGTGCGCGATTCGCGCGAACCAAATCGCGAGATTGTGAAGCCGATTGTTAAGCGGTCCGGGCACGCCGGCATGACGGCCGCAGAACGCGACTAGATCGCCGTCTTTGCTATCGTCGCTATCGACGCTGTGCGGCAGGAAAGCGTCCCAGCTGCCCTCCGGAATTTTTCGCTCGCCGCGCAAGTCGTCATCAGCCGGTTGTGGGGGGATGTCGAAGTCGAAGCTCAGGCTCTCGTATGGGTCGATCCGCTCACTCGATTCATCATAAGGATCCACTGCACCCGCTTTCTCGAACCGCAAACTGGGATCCAGCGCCAGCAACCAGGAGGCAGGGAGAGGCACCTCCGCGATGCTGATACGCCGCGTCCCCTCTCGGGTACGCAGCATATGCGCGATCTGTCCGCGGCGGTGGGGTTCGAGGGCCGCTGGGCCCTCAGCTGCCTCCGCGAGTAGCCGATCATGCCATACATCACTATCCCGTGCCCGATCTGCCCAAAGTGCGAGACTGCCCCAAAGCGGCGTGAAATCCTCGGCCTCATACTCGATTGCGTGGACACCGCGATGCCACCACAGGGCCTTCTCGTCGTCGTTGATGCCAGACTGGAAGGCATATAGGCCACGTTGGCTTCCCGCTCGCAGGTTTAAGGCCTCAAGCAAATAGCTGACCGGGGGGTCGTCGGCCGCGTAGCCGACGAAGACGATTTGGAACCGTGCAAGCAGCCCTTGCATGAAGCGGGTGGCCCAACCGTCCGAGAGATAGGCGCGCCCGAAATCACCGCTCGAGACGATAAACTCATCGTCCCCGGCCGCTGCATAATTGGTATCGACACGACCGTGGAGGTGAACGATGCCACTAAACCGCTCGCTTTGTGCGTTGGGAAGAGCCGGCGGCCCCCAGCGTGGCACTGTGTCATCAACGCAGGCCTCGAACAACAGATCGAAATTGGTCGTGACCAGTCGGATCTGGCCATGGGGACCACGGGACAAGTCGAGCAACGTTCGGTGGGCGCTGAGGTCGACATCTGCGGCCGGTTTGATGGCAATTGCGATCCGATTGCAGATCTCTTCGCGCTCGAATTCGCGCTCGAGCAGGCTGAAAATCCGGTCGGTGGCGATCAGGCTGCCGACACCCTTGATAGGGTCTTCTGCCATCGACTGGACGCGCCGAAAGAGCTTGCGTGCCAGGCTCTTTTCGCTGGCACCGAGCAGGGTGATGACGTCGCCGCCGAGTTTGAGAAAGTCCGGCAATTTAGCCAGATGGCGCGACACGCCGGCGCCGCAGAAGAAGACCACGTCGCCCGCATCGCGTGCGACGAGCAGTTCATCAGGGATCGAGGGGCCGTTGGCGAGAAAGCGCATCGCAGGCGACCGTAGCCCATATCGGATTTCTTTTCACGTCTGGTTGCATTCGAGGCGCCTCCGGCCTTCATAGGAAATACCGGTGTACGCATCCCAATCTGTCGGGAGCGGGCCCGTCAGGGTGGCGCAGGTCGCCCTGAAGACAATCTTGTCCAGTTACATAATACAGTTGCGTATGCGTTCGTGGACAGCTTCGGAGGAAAGCCTAGATGCCCAACCCACATGTACTGCAAAGACTAACGGGCCTTCAGGCAATTCTTAACGGCATCTACCAGAGCAGCGTTGGGCTTTCATCTGCCACAATTGGTCAAGAACGGGCTGCGTTTATAGATGAGTTTCTCGCCAAAGTTCTGCCTCCGATCTATAGGTTTGGGACTGGAGATGCCACGGACGCATCAGGCGCCAAAAGCGGTCAACTTGACGTAGTAGTTGAATATCCGTTTGCGCCGTCTTTACCAACCGTAGGTGCAGGACAAACGCGTCTCTATCTGGCCGAGGCTGCGGCGGCAGTTGTTGAGGTCAAATCGAACCTCGCGAATCAATGGACCGATGCTGTAAATACTGCGAATGCTCTTGCTACACTTCACCGCTCCTTCGGTGCGAGCATGAGCTTTGGAAACGGCCCTGCATCACAGATCCCGTTGTTTGCTGTTGGCTATACTGGCTGGAAAAACATCTCGACCTTGCAGAATAACTTGAACGCGTGCCCGAATATTATGGGCGCTTTGGTCATAGACGCCGGACTGTATGCTTCAAGGAGCGGGCTCGTAGCCCAAGGTCCTTGGGCGCTTTGGGGGCTGATCGCTGACCTTCACTTCATAACAAATTCGCTCCAGAGCGCATCAACTGACCCACTGGCGTACGCGCTTTGACGGCATTCGAAGTAGGTCCGCGCTTGTGCGAACATTACACGTTCGCAGTGTCTGCTATGCCGTAATGTTCGGCCAGGGAGGTCTCGTCTATCGACGCCACGCACCGGCTAGCGGACGTCCGCATTCCCAATCTTACCTGCTAGAGCCGATCTTCCGGAACGCAAACTGATCATCCCTTCCGTCCGCTTGGTCGCCATGACCAGCGCTAAACTAAACCTCCGAAAAATGCCGGCGTTGCTCGTCCCAATCGATCGGAAACGGGTCCATTAGGGTCGCCAGTGTGGTGTCAGGCCCCAGCTGCCCATCCAGGATCGCATCGATGATGTCTGGCGCCAGCAAGGTCAGCCGCAGTACGCGCGTAAGGTAGGACGGCGATATCTTCTCCTGGGCGGCAAGGTCGCCAAGGGTCGGACATGCGCCGGTATCCAGCATCCACTTCCACCGGAAAGCGCGGGCAAGTCCCTTGATCAGGGTATTGTCGACATGCCGGTGCTTGGTCAGCGCCGCATCGGGCAGGATCATCTCCTTGCGGCCACCACGCTTGCGAATGTGGAACGGGACATGGACGGTTACGATCTCGGTGTCGGTCATGCTGCCTCCCTCATCTCTTGTGCAAATGTGGCCATGCCGTCGAGCCGCAGCTGGACGTCAAAACCATCGGTGCCGACATCAACCCGCTCGACGAGCATTTGCACGATGCGGGTCTGCTCGGCCGGGAACAGTTCATCCCACATGGGATCGAGCGTGGTCAGCGCCATTCGGGCTTCCTCCTCGGTAATGACTGGCAGATGACCTCGGGCTGCCTTTGTTGATCCGGCCAGGATTTCCGGCTGCCGGAATATGGCCCGCAGCTGCTCGATGACCGCGCTCTCGATCTCGGCGGCTGGGACACGGCCAACGGGGCAGACACCAGCGCCATGGCGCAGCACCGACTGGCTGACATAGTAGCGGTAGAGCTTGCCACCCTTCCGGGTGTGGGTTGGTGAGAACGCCGCGCCATCCGGACCCCACAGCAGGCCCTTGAGCAATGCAGGGGTGTTGCAGCGCGTATGTGCTGCCCGCTTGCGAGGGCTCTCGGTCAGGATTGCGTGGGCCTTGTCCCAGGCATCCTGCGTGATGATCGCCTTGTGCTCACCGGGATAACTGGTGCCCTTGTGGACCGCTTCGCCTAGATAAACCCGGTTGTTCATGAGGCGGTGCAGGAACCCCTTGGTAATGATCCCACCCTGCTTGGTGGTGATCCCGCGGTTCCTGAGATCGCGCAGCATGACCGTTGCCGATCCGCACTGGGCAAACTGGTCGAAGATGTAGCGGACATGGTCGGCCTCGACGTCGTTGATCACCAGCTTGCGGGCCTCAACGTCATAACCCAGCGGCGGGCAGCCGCCCATCCACATGCCCTTGGCGCGCGACGCCGCAATCTTGTCGCGGATGCGTTCGCCGGTCACTTCGCGCTCGAACTGCGCGAATGACAACAGGACATTGAGGGTCAGCCGGCCCATGGATGTGGTCGTATTGAACGACTGGGTGACCGACACGAACGTCACCTCATTACGGTCGAACACCTCGACCAGCTTGGCGAAGTCCATCAGCGAGCGCGACAGGCGGTCGATCTTGTAGACTACCACCACGTCGACCAGTCCGTCTTCGATATCTGAGAGAAGGCGTTGCAGCCCTGACCGCTCCAACGTGCCGCCCGATACTCCGCCATCGTCATACTGGTCGCGAACCAGCACCCAGCCTTCGTTGCGCTGGCTGGCGATAAAGGCTTCGCAGGCCTCACGCTGGGCGTGCAGGCTGTTGAACTCCTGTTCGAGCCCTTCTTCCGATGATTTGCGCGTATAGACCGCACAGCGCAGCTTGCGCGTAATTGGCGTGTTCATGCCGCCCTCCTGTGATGCTTGAGACCGAAGAAGACCCAGCCGTTCCAGCGCGTGCCGGTGATGGTCCGCGCGATGGCCGACAGTGATTTGTAGGGTCGGCCCTGCCATTCGAACCCGTCGCGCGTGACGGTCACGCAGTGTTCGGTGCCCTGCCATTCGCGGATCAGGCGCGTGCCGATGATGGGTTTCAGGTCCGTGCGGATGCGGCGGGTGGCAATGTTCCCGCCATCGAGCTGCTCGCCCAGGTCCTGCAGGCGCCGGATTGTCTCAGGCTTCAGTCCGCCATGGGTGAGCTCCTGGATCCGGTAGCCCAGTCTGGTTTCAATGTAGCGCCGATTGAACAGGGGCGGCTCAGTGTTGAACAGGGCCCGCCATTGTTTCTTCAGTTCAGCGCCAGACATGGTCTTCAGCGCTGCCAGGCGCGCCGGGATCGGGTTGGTATTGGTCATGCAGCTCTCCTTCGAGTTGGAGCCGCACTACCGCTCTGTTCGGGCGTGAAGTGTAGCGGAAAGTCTCCGCTTTGAGGGGACAGTTGCCCCCTATTGCGCAGGTGCAGGCGGACGATGCCCAGACCCAGAATTGCGCAGAGTTCAGAGCGCCGCTCGGCAGGCGTCATCAGGCTGGGATGGAGCGCATTGGGACGCTTCATGGCCCCATATCTGGGCATGTCGTCGTTGGCGCTGGCGATGGAAGATAAGTCGACTTTGATCATGGCCGCAGGATCGCCGAATCCGGCAATATCCCGCTACGTTCGAAGGGGTTCGCCAGTGCTTCACAGCTTTACCCCCAGAAGGGTTGAACCCTTCAACCCATTGCGTGGTGATGGCCTTGCAGGGCACTTATGTTCATTTTATGTTCCAGCCTCGTCCGCTCATGATTCGGAACACAAATGCCCATCGACACACTCGACCGCACCCTCTGGTCCCTTGATCAAACCTACCGGTACATCTGCCGGATTTGCCGAGCGCGGCATGAGGCGGCGACCGGTGAAAAGGTCGTGCTCGATATCGGCAAGCTGCTCTCACCGACCGCGTCAGGATCATCTCGCTGGCAGAACATCAACCTCGATGCCTCCCGCCAGCTTTGGCAGGCCTTGCGCCAGGGCAGCGTGCATGCGCAAGGCCGCCATTCCAACAGCCGCAATCCGGTCTTCCCGGACCGCGACGCGCGGGAATGGATTTTCCACTCCAGCCAGCTTGTCTGGATACAGCCAGAGCATTGGATCAGCGGGGTGTTGCATGTTGACGATGGCAGCCTGCCCGAACGGCTAGAACTGCAGGACGGCGAATATATCAACATCCAGATCCCGCGGTTCATGGTCGAGGCAATCTGGACACTTCCGCCGCCCAAGCCGATCGAGCCCACCGATTACACCACACCCTACCTCGACCTGATCGATCGCGCGATTGCTGAGAATGGCATCGACGATTTGGACCAGTCCAAGAAGGAGGTGCTGGTCGACTGGTTCAAGGACCAGGACATTGAGGGCGAGCCGGTGTCTGGCAACCTCGCCAAAGCGATGGCGACGATCATTCGTCTGCCGTCATCTCAGCGCGGAGGCAGCAAGCGGAGCTGGCGATGATCGCATCGCGGAACTGCCACTAGGGTTCAACCCTTCAACCCTGCGAGGTCTCGAATACAGTTTCGACCGCTGACCGCTTCGAACGTTTCAGCGGTCCAAAAATGATGACTTTTGTCGTGTCCCCTTTCCTTCAAGAGGACGCGACACGGCATGACTGCCGCCCAGCAAGCACTACTAGGCACAGCGGCTGCGGACTTCCAAAACTGGTTGGCCCTGCACGATCTGGGATTCAGCCTGATCCCCCTCAAACCTGCCGACAAGCGTCCGCGCATCGCCTGGCAAGCTTATCAAAAGGCGCGCGCTTCGCGTAGCGACATCGAGGCATGGTTCAAAGCCTTGCCGAGCGGCAACATCGGGATTGTCACTGGCGAGGTCAGCGGACTGGTCGTCCTTGATCTCGATAACTACGAGGCGATTGCCGAGGCGCAGCGACGGGGTCTTCCAGACACTCTGATAGTCCGGACCGGTAAGGGCCAGCATGTCTACTTCCGTCATCCCGGCTACAAGATTGCCAATCGCGCAGGCTTTCTGCCCGGCATGGATATACGCGGGGACGGCGGTTACGTGGTTGGCCCCGGCAGCCTCCATCCCAGCGGCGCTTTGTACGCTTGGGAGAGTGCTCCCGGTCAGTCACAGCTCGCCGATATGCCCGAGTGGCTGGCCGAGGTCTTGCGGGCTCCCGCGCTGCCTGCAGAGACAACCAAGCTAACATCTCCGCTGCGGTTGCCGGCCCGCAATACAGACTACCAGCTGATTAAACCTGGCAGGGGTGAGCCAGCGATCTTCTCCGACATGGAGAAAGGGCTGCCGCGGCTTCTTATCGAGCTGCTGGGCCAACCATCAGCCAAGACAGACCGGGAATGGCGCTACCGGGGCAGAGGCAGTCTCTCGGTTCGGGTGGACGGTGCCAAGCCAGGCCAGTGGTACGACCACGAAGCCGGGCGTGGCGGCGGGCTTGTCGCGCTCGTCACATCTGTATTGGGTTGCAGCTATGTCCAAGCTTGCGACTGGATTGCCGATCGCACGGGTGTCAGGCCATCGGTTGAAACCACACGCAGCGCTGACGATCCGTACCGGGATGAGATGGCTGCCAAGGCTCAGAAGGTGGCGCAGCAAATCCTCGCTGAAGCTCAGCCGGCTCTTGCGGATCATCCCTATCTCGTCGGCAAGGGGATCCAGCCCAACGGCATCTTCGTCGACACGCAAGGGCGGCTCGTCATTGGCCTACGAGATATCGATGGTGCCATCCACACGCTCCAGCGCATCGATGCAGAAGGTAACAAGCGGTTTCTGACCGGCGGTATCAAGACCAACCATTTTGCCGTGCTCGGTGAGTGGACCAAGGACGCCTCTCATCTGCTGGTCTGCGAAGGCTGGGCCACTGCGGCAAGCATCTATGAGGCGACGGGTAAGCCGGTCGTGGCGGCATTTGATGCTGGAAGCTTAATTCGCGTCACCCGGGTGCTGCGCGGGCGCTATCCCGACCTTGAGCTGGTCATCGTGGCTGACAACGATGCCAAGTCCGGTCGAGCCGATAATCCAGGCGTAACTGCGGCAACCGAAGCGGCGCGTGAAAATGATGCGCGGTTGGTCATTCCGCCGATCTCGGGCGATGCCAATGATCTGGTCAGGGCCGAAGGGATCGAGGCCTTGCGTTCGGCCATTGCAGCTGCAGACTGGGTTGGTGGAAAGGAGCCAACTTATCCAGAGCCCGAGCATGATGTTGCTGGTGCACGCGCCCAACTTGCCAGCCGCATTGCTACTTTCATGGACGAGGTTACTGCCTTCCACGAAGCGGCAGCGCAGGACCTGAACGGGGGCGAGGCAGCAAATGCCCCAAAGCCGCCGCTGCTCGGATTACCGGTCGACGTTGGTCTTGGCAAAACCAGTCAGGTCCGTGGCCAGATCATCGCGGCATTGGCAGCTAAACGGCTTGGCGGTGGCAAGGTTGTCTTTGCAGTACCGCGCCACGATCTGGGGGAAGAACAGGTTGATGCTTTTGCCAGGGCCGGCGTAGCAGCAGTTCTCTGGAAAGGCCGCACCGCGCCGGATCCCGTGCCGGAGAACCCGGACCAACGCATGTGTCTTGATCCCGACGCACAGGCCGATGCACTGGCAGCCGAACTCTCCGTTGAACAGGCCGTGTGCAAGGTCAAGGGTGACACCAAGACCTTCTACTGCCCGCATTACGAGGTCTGCGGATACCAGCGGCAGAAGCTCATCGCCAAGTCGGCGCAGGTCATCATCTGTGCGCATGACAGCCTGTTCCATGCGATGCCCAAGGTCATCGGGCGGCCGGCACTTTTGGTGATCGACGAGGGGTTCTGGCAGTCGGGTCTGCGCGGCACGGACAGTCCGGTCCAGATCACCGTCGATAGCCTCGATCCTTATGACGCGGACCTGCGCTGCTACGACCACAAGAATGCCTATGACTATCCCGAGACCCAGTTCCTGATCGAGCATCGGTTGAAGCTCTGGAAGGTGCTGGAGCGGACCCGGGAAGGCCCCCTTCGCCTTGCTGACTTGCGGGCCGCCAGACTGACCCCGAGCATCTGCCGGGACGCAGCAAAGCTCGAACGAGGCAGACTACCGGATCCGGGTATTTTGCCGGGCATGTCAGTTGAAGAACGCGCCAAACGGCTGGGTGCAGTGATGCCGCGGCGCAAGAACGCCTGGGCTCCGCCGGGTCGTGCTGCAGCCATGTGGTCAATCCTGGCTCAGGCGCTGGAAGAAGGTCATGATGCCTGGGGTGTTCAGGTTGGCCGAATGCATACGCCGGGCGGCACGGTCAGGTCGCTGGACCTCCTGTGGCGGTCATCGATCCGGACTGGGTGGATCGAGAATATACCGGTCCTGCACATCGACGCGACGATGCGGCAGGAACTGGTGACGCCCTTTCTGCCCGGCATTTCCGTGGCCCCGGCCGTAAGCGCCAGGACACCGCATGTGCGGATCCGACAGGTCCTGGGGGCGCCGGTAAGCAGCAAGGCGCTGGTGCCGGGGCCGCAGGCGAAGGACCGGGAGCGTACGACAGCGGCCAACAACCTGCGAGCCCTGCGTACCTACCTTACCGCGCGGTCAATGCAGATGGGTGGCGGAACAGCCGCGGTACTCGCCATCGGGCAAATGCGGGCGGTGGCAGCCCTGAGCCAGTCTGACCTGCCGGCCAATCTGGAGACCGCGCATTTCAATGCGCTGAGCGGGATGGATCGTTGGGGCAATGTCACCGGCATGGTCATCATGGGTCGTACGCTGCCGGCACCTTCTTTGATCGCCAAGCTGCAGATCGCGCTGACCGGGCGTCCGCCCCAAAAAGACAATGACAACCAAAGCTGGTGGTACCCGCTGACCGAACGGGTGATCCGTCGGCCCAATGGACGATCCCGCTTGGTCATGGGCGAACATCATCCCGATCCAATCGCGGAAGCAATTCGCTGGAATATCTGCGAGGGCGAGTTGATTCAGGCAATGGGACGCGGCCGGGGCGTCAATCGTACAGCTGACAATCCCCTGCAGATCGACCTGCTCACCGACATTGTGCTGCCCGTCACCGCTGACGAGGTGATCGACTGGGCCGCGCTCGTTCCCAGCCGCATCGACATGATGGCCTCGCGCGGAGTGGTTCTCGACAACGCCGCCGACCGGGCCAAGTGCTTCCCGGAGCTGTGGCCGACCCGCGAGATTGCCAAGAAGGATGCCAAGAGGAGGGGGACAAATGGCTATTATGAGATGTTCTATAATAGCGAAATGTCCCCCTCCTCCGCTATGGTGACCTACCAGCCCGCGGGCGCAGGACAGAAGATCCGGGCTGCGATGTTTGACCTAAACTTGATACCTGACCCTCGCGAGTGGCTGTCCGCGCGGCTGGGTGAGCTTACCAGGTATGAGATCGTTAAACCCGCGGATCTGACCGCCTGATCAGCGCGAAAATTGTGCGGGGGAGGGGGGGGGATTGCATAGTCTACAGGTCTCGGATGGGACACCGTGTCCGATCCAAAATACACGCGCCCGCGAATTAACGACCGGGGGTCAGATTTGTATAAGAAATTAATATCATTAATTTATGAGATATGCGCTCTTTGATTTTGCGCAAAGTTAGGGTCAGGACCTATTAACCGCACCATCGAGATGTAAGCCATTACGCCGCTGATCTGCGATCGTGTCCCACGGGGTGGTGTAGCTGGGGGAGGCCCCCGCTCATTTCGGCGTCAGTTTGAGCCGATCATGCGCCAGGTACAGCCGACAGCATGACGATGGGATTGTCGCTGAGGGGCGCCATCGTTTCAAGTGTCATGTAGCGGGCGCGCTGGACAGCCCATTCGTCGGACTGTTCCATGAGGATAGCACCGACGAGGCGGGTGATGGCGGCCTCGTTCGGGAAGATACCGACGACCTCAGTCCTGCGTTTGATCTCGCCGTTGAGCCGCTCGATGGGATTCGTGCTGTGCAGCTTGGCACGGTGTTCCTTGGGGAACGTCATGTATGCCAGCACATCGGGTTCGGCGTCGTCCATCAGGGTCGCCAGCTTGGGCAGTTTGGGTCGCACCTGATCCGCCACGGAACGCCATTGTTGGCTCGCGGCTTCGGGTGTTTCCTGGGCGAACGCGGTGGCGATGAACGCGGAGACGACGCGCCTGCCGCTCTTGCCGGCATGAGCCAGGGCATTGCGCATGAAGTGGACGCGGCAGCGTTGCCAACTCGCGCACAGCAATTTGGATACGGCCGCCTTGATGCCTTCGTGAGCGTCCGAGATGACCAGCTTCACGCCGCGCAGGCCCCTGCGCGTCAGCTTGCGCAGGAAGGCCATCCAGAAGGGCTCTGCCTCCGAGGGGCCGATGTCCATGCCCAGCACTTCGCGGCGGCCGTCGCTGTTGACGCCGACGGCGACGATCACCGCGACCGAGACGATCCGCCCGTTCTGGCGCACCTTCACGTAGGTGGCGTCGATCCACAGGTATGGCCAGTCGCCTTCGATCGGGCGATCAAGGAAGGTGTGGACGCGCTCGTCCAACTCCTCGCACAGTCGGCTGACCTGGCTCTTCGAGATGCCATCCATGCCCAGCGCCTTGACCAGATCGTCGACCGAGCGGGTCGAGATACCCTGGATGTAGGCTTCCTGGATCACCGCCGTCAGCGCCCGCTCGGCCATCCGGCGTGGTTCGAGAAAGCCGGGGAAGTAGCTGCCCTTGCGCAGCTTGGGGATGCGCAGTTCGACCGTGCCGGCCCGCGTCTGCCAGTCACGCTCGCGGTGACCATTGCGCTGGACAAGCCGCGCTGACGACTTCTCCCCATAGCCCGCGCCGGTCAGGTTGCCGACTTCCATCTCCATCAGCCGCTCGGCAGCAAACGAGATCATGTCGCGTAAAATATCCGCGTCCGGGGCCTTCTCCACCAGCGAACGCAAGTGCATCATCGGATCGGTCATCGTGGTTCCTTCCGTCAGGTTCGAGTGTCGCAACCCAAACCTATCCGAAAATCACGGTGACCACCTCAGCACCCAGCTACACCACCCCGTGGGACACGATCCGAACACCCGGGCAAACCAGGCGCAGTGAACGGCCGAAAATTTCTTTTGCACCCGGGTGGTGCCCATTCTTCCGCACCAGCCGTGCCATGATTACAAATCGGCTGTGCGATATGTCAGCAGATCCTTACTTGACCCCGATGTAGGCGGCACTCAAAGTTATTACCCATGCTTGATCCCGTTCCATTTTCCGTGATGCTACTGGCCGCTGCCGCGCTTTATGCGGCGGTGGGCCATGGCGGCGCTTCCGCCTATTTGGCGCTGATGGCGCTGACCGGGTTTGCGCCGGAACAGATGCGCCCGCTGGCGCTGGTGCTGAACCTGTTCGTTTCGGCCATTGCCTTCATCCAGTTCCGCCGCGCCGGAGCCTTCGATCTGCGCCTGTTCCTGCTGTTCGGCGGAGCGGCGATCCCGATGGCCTTCCTGGGCGGATCGGTCGATCTGGGCGGGAACTGGCACCGCGTGCTGCTGGGGATCGTCCTGATCGCTTCGGCGGCCACGCTGGTGTTTCGCCCGCAGCTTGCCCGGGCGGAAACACAACCGCCCCGCCCACTGGTCGCCCTGCCCACCGGCGGTGCACTGGGCCTGATTGCCGGACTTACAGGAACAGGAGGCGGCATTTTCCTCAGCCCGCTGCTGATCCTGATGCGCTGGGCGGAAGCGCGGACCGTCGCCGGGATCAGCGCCGCCTTCATCTTCTGCAACAGCGCGGCGGGACTGCTGGGCCAGGGCGCGAAACTCGACGCCCTGCCCACGGAAACGCCGTGGTATGTTGGCGCGGTCATTGTCGGCGGATTGCTGGGCAGCGGTGTCAGCGCAACCCGCCTGCCGCGCACCGCGCTGATCCGCCTGCTCGCGCTGGTGCTGGTCATTGCCGGAGCCAAGCTGCTTGGCACCTGAACCGCCCCTTATTGTGATCGCTGCGGGTGGCAGCGGCAGCCGGATCGGCGGCAACAAGCCAGAGCGTCTGCTGGGCGGCACCCGCCTGATCGACCGCGCCTGCAACTGGGCCGGGCAGCACAGCGATGCCCTCGCCTTGGCTGTGCGGCCCGGCGATGACGACTGGGGCACCGGCTTGCCCCTGCTGTTCGACAGCATGGAGGGGATCGGCCCGATCAGCGCCTTGCGCAGCGCGGTTTGCGAAGGGGCAAGGCAGGGACGCGCGGCGACATTGCTGATCGGCTGCGACCTGCCATTCCTACCGGATGATCTGGTCCTTCGGCTAAGCGCAGCCCTGCCCGGCCACGGCGTTGCCATGCCGGTCAGCGGCGGGAGGCTGCACCCCATGGCCGCACTGTGGCGTAACAAAGTGGAACCACTGGAACGCTGGATCGCGGAGGGCGGACAATCGCTGTGGCGCTATGCCGAAGCAATCGGGCTGGTGCAGGTCGAATGGGCCGAAACGCCCGATCCCTTTGCCAACGTCAACGATCCTGCCGCACTGACCGCTGCAGAGCAACGGATCAGAACGACAGGGCAGTGACGGCCTGGCCCGGCTCCAGCGCAGCTTGTCCAGCCGGACAGCGGATCAACCAGTCGGCAGCGGCAAGGGGCCCCTGCGCACCGCTATCCTGATTGCCGAGCGGAACCAGTCCCGCGTCATCCCAGCGCGCCCGGACGAAGGTTTCGCGGTTGCCGGTCGCACCCAGCGGCGCCGCAAGCGGAAGCTTGCGCCACTGCATCACATCGCTGATCGGCTGGCCTTGCAGCCGCGCCAACGCAGGACGCAGGAATAGCCGTGCCGTGACCATGGCCGAAGTCGGATTGCCGGGCAGGCCCAGCACCCATTTGCCCGCAGCGCGGCCCAGCCAGACCGGCTTGCCCGGTTTGATCCCGACCTTGGCAAAGACCAGGTCCAGACCGTGGGCGGCGAACATCGGTTTGGCAAAATCGCGCTCCCCCACCGAGGCGCCCCCAGTGACGATCACCAAGTCCGCCAGTTCGAGAGCCTTTCCAGCCGCCGCCTCCAGCGAGGATAGGTCATCCAGCCCGATGGTCTTGGTGACGACCTTGGCCCCGGCCTGCTCGGCCATGGCGGAGACGCCGAAGGTTACGCTTTCGGGGATGGCATCTTCGCGGCGGTAGGCCTCGCCGGGAGGGGCCAGTTCATCGCCGGTGCCGATAATCGCTATGCGGGGCTGCCGGGCAAGGGTCAGGTGCGCCACATCGGCGGCGGCAGCGGCGATCATCGCGCGCGGGGTGAGCCGGGTTCCGGAATCGAGCAGCAGGTCTTCAGCCGCAAAGTCGCTGCCAGCGGCGCGGACGTGCCAGCCCGGGCCATAGCCTTCCGCAAAGCGGACCACATCGCCATCACGGGTCGCATATTCCTGCATGACGCAACGATCCGCACCCTTCGGCATGGGCGCGCCAGTGAAGATGCGCACGGCTTCGCCCGACTTGACCACGCCGGTATAACCACAGCCGGCACGGCTTTCGCCGATCACGTTCAGCACCTCGCCGGGACGCGTCGCCGCGTCAATTACCGCATAGCCATCCATCGCCGCGACAGCCACGCGGGGCGAGGCGCTGCGGGCGTGAAGCGGCGCGGCAAGGATGCGGCCAGCAGCCTGGGCCAGAGGTACCTCCTCCGTGCCGCGCGGACCGACCTGCGCCGCGATCAGGCCGAGAGCCTCGTCAAAGGAAATCATTCCGCGCTCCAGTCTCCGGAGCGGCCACCGGACTTCGCCGTCACCCGGATCGCGCCGATCACCATGGTCTTGTCGATCGCCTTGAGCATGTCGAACAGGGTGAGCCCGGCGACGGAAACCGCCGTCAGCGCCTCCATTTCGACCCCGGTCTGCCCGCTGGTCCGCACTTCAGACCGGATCGTGAAGCCGGGCAGGTTATCGTCGATAGCCACTTCGACCAGCGCCTTGGTCAAGGCCAACGGATGGCACAGCGGGATCAGGTCCGACGTGCGCTTGGCCGCCATGACTCCGGCCAGTTCCGCCGTGGCAATGACACTGCCCTTGGGCGTGGTTCCGGCGCGGACGGCAGCCAGCGTTTCAGGCAAGCAGCGCAGTTTGCCGCGCGCTTCGGCCTGGCGGGTGGTTACGGCCTTGTCGCCAACATCGACCATGCGGGCGCGGCCTTCGGCGTCGAGATGGGTGAGGCCGGTCATGCGCAGACCCCCCGCAGGCGCGGGACCTGCCCCGCAATCGAGCAGGGGCGATGGCGGCTGTCGAACTCCAGCCCGAGGACCAGATCCCAGGCATCGCGGCAGGCCCCGGTCGATCCGGGCACGCAGAAGATGAAGGTATCCTCGGCCTGCCCGGCAAAGGCGCGCGATTGCAGGGTGGAAATACCGATGGTGCCGAGGCTTGCTTGGTGGAACACCACGCTGAAACCGTCCATCACCCGGCGCAGCAAGGGCATGACCGCTTCAGGCGTCACATCACGCGGAGTGAAACCGGTACCGCCCGTGCTGATCACGATGTCCACTTCCGGATCGGCGATCCATGCCCGCATCTGCGCGCGGATCGCCTCGACATCGTCGGTGACGATCGCCTTTCCGGCCAGCTTGTGCCCTGCTGTGGTCAGCCGCTCGGCCAGCAGCGCGCCCGATGTGTCGGTTTCTTCGGTCCGCGTGTCGGACACGGTCAGGACCGCGATGTTGAGCGGGTGGAAGGTCAGGTTCGGATCGATTCCGGGCATTGTTCAGTCCTATTGCGCGGTCCAGCGGCTGGCATCGTCGACATCGGCAGTGGTCGGTTCGATCCAGCTTTTGATCCCGTCTTTCACTTCATATTTCCAGAACACGGCTTCGGTCTTGAGCCGGTCCATCAGGTAATCCGCCGCTTCGAATGCGGCACGGCGGTGGGCCGATGCAGCGGCAACAAAGACGATTGCTTCGCCCGGCAAGATCGTGCCGCTGCGATGAATGACCTGGCTGCGGGTGATGGCAAAGCGGCGGTGCGCTTCAGCAGCAATCTCCTCCATCGAGGCCAGCGTCACGTCGCGATAGGTTTCCAGCACCAGTGCGTCGATGGTGCTGCCATCCTTCGTCTTGTCGCGGGCATAGCCGGTGAAGCTGACCACCGCCCCTTCCCCGTCCAGCGCCGCGTTGAACCCGGCCAGCAGCGCGGCAGGATCGAACGCAGCCGCCGCCAGTTCCACCGTCATGCTCATCCGCCGGACACCGGGGGAAACAGCGCCACCTCGTCGCCGGGTCTAACCAACGCGTCCGCTGTGACCAGCGCCTCGTTGACACATGCCCGCACCCGTCCGCTGGCAATCGCCAGTTCCAGTTGCGGATAGGCCTTGCCCAAGGCGGCGAACAGTTCCCGCACCGGCACTTCATCCTGCGGCAGTTCGACAGAAACCATGCGGCCACAAGCATCGGCGAGACGACCGCATAGTTCGACGTTCAATTGCACAGCCATCGCTATCCTCCGATCGAGGCCAGATGAGGAGTGCCGCCGCTGTTGCCTTCGTGCAGGCGATGCGACGGAGCCTTGGTCGCGGTCAGCTTCAGGATGCGCTGGACGAGCATTTCGTGCTGGCCATCCTCTTGCAGCAACGAACGCAGGTCAATGCCGTGATCGCCGAACAGGCAGAGGTGCAGCTTGCCCTTGGCCGAAACCCGCAGACGGTTGCAGGTAGTGCAGAAATCCTTGGAATAGGGCGCGATGATCCCGATCTTGCCGGGACGATTGCCTTGCGCAAATTCCACTGCGGGGCCAGCGCCAGCCTCGCGCGGCAAGCGGTTCCAGCCCATCGCTTCCAACCGCTCCGAAATCTCGGCCCCGGCCAGGTGGTGCCGTTCGAAGAAAGCGGTGTTATCGTTGGTGCGCATCACTTCAATGAAGCGCAGCGACAGGTCGTGTTCCTGAACGAAGGCGATGAAGGCCTCCAGCTCGTCATCGTTGACCCCGCGCATCAGCACGCTGTTCAACTTAATTGCGGTGATCCCGGCGCGGCGGGCAGCGTCGATCCCGCCGAGCACTTCGCCCAGCCGGTCATGCCCGGTAATGCTGGCAAAGCGTGCGGGATCGAGGGAGTCCACGCTGACGTTCAACGCATTGATCCCTGCATCGGCATAGTCCTGCGCCCGCTCGGCCAGGCGATAGCCGTTGGTCGTCATCGCCAGGCGATGGATGCCGGGGACTGCAGAAACGGTCCGGGCGATATCCAGCAATTCGCGGCGCAGGGCCGGCTCCCCACCGGTCAACCGCACCTTCCACAGGCCAAGGCGGGAAAAGGCGGCGACCAGCCGGCGGATCTCCTCGACAGACAGGTTCGCTGGCATCCCGGCCTGCTTGCGATAGCCATCCGGCAGGCAATAGCTGCAGCGGAAGTTGCAGACATCGGTAAGCGACAGGCGCAGGTATTCGAACCTGCGGCCATGTCCATCGTGGAGCATCGGTTCCATCCTATTGCACCAGTTGTCCGTCGACCCCGCCCAGATCAACTCCGGTCACTTTGGCACGGCCCGCCAGGATCGCAATGTATTGCGACAGGGCGCGGCGATAGCTGGCTTCTTCCAGGTAATCGGCAATCGCCTGATGGACCGCCTCGAACGGCAATTGCCGCCCTTCCGCACGGCGACCGGCACGGATCACGTGAACGCCAAAGCGGGTGCGCACCGGATTGGGGCATAGGCTTTCCGGCTCCATGGCAAACAGCGCTTCCTCGAACGGCTTGACCATCTGGCCGGGCTGGACCTGCCCCAGATTGCCGCCCTGCTCGCGCGAGGGACAGGCCGACTTGGCGCGGGCGAGTTCGGCAAAGCGACCTGGATCGGCCTGCAACTGGCGGATCAGGGTGCGGGCATCGCCCGTTGCCAGGCCCATGGCGAGATCGTCGGCCGGATCGGCTTCGATCAGGATATGCGCGGCCTCGACCAGCGGCGGGGTGCAAAAGCGCTGCGTGTGCAAGTCATAGAAGCGGCGACAGGTGGCCTCGTCCGCGTCCGGCGTCTGCACTTCACGGGCGATCAGTGCTTCGATCCGGGCGTCGTCGTCGGTCAGTTGCCGCCCTTCCTCGTCAGTCAGGCCTTCCCCGGCGATTTCCAGCCGCTGGGCCTCGTCCAGCAAGAGTTGCCGAACCGCCAGCGCCCGGGCCGCAGCGGTCCAGGCCGCTTCGGCATCGGGTGCGGGGTGATGCTGCGCCTCGGCGGCGATGGCGGCAACGCTGATCTCGCGCTCGCCGATGAAGACGGGTTCTTCGATCATGATGCGAGCTTTCTGGAACGGACCACCTGATAGCCGGGCCGCCACAGGTAGCGCACCGGGGCCGAGAGCATGTGAACCAGCCGGGTAAAGGGGAACAGCAGGAAGATCGTCAGGCCCATGAAGATATGGACCCGGAAGATCGGGCTGGAGCCGACCAGATAGGACGAGGCCTGCTGGTCAAAGGTGAAGATGCCATTGGCCCACGCCATGAACTTGACCATTTCCTTGCCGTCGAGATGACCCAGCGAGACCGGGATGGTCATCAGGCCCAGCGCCAGCTGCGCCCAGAGCAGAGCGATGATGCCGGTATCGGCAAAGCTGGAATTTTCGCGAATGCGGGCATCGAACAGGCGGCGGTGCAGCAGCATGGTGGCGCCGACGAAGGAGAAGGCTCCGGCGATGCCGCCAACCACGACGGCCAGGACCTGCTTCCACTCATGCTTGATGTGCAGACTGTCGAACAGCCAGATCGGCAAGAGCAGGCCCACCAGGTGGCCGAAGAAGACGATCAGCACCCCCACATGGAACAGCACCGATCCCCAGATCAGCTGCTTGCGACGCAAGAGCTGGCTGGAACTCGCGCGCCATGAATAGGGTTCCCGATCAAACCGGACGATCGAGCCAAGCGCCAGGACTGAGAGTGCGATGTAAGGATAGATTCCGAACAGCAGGTGATTGATGTAGTCGGCCATGTCACAGGCTCCGTGAAGGACGGGCGGAAAGGGCGGGATCGAGCATCCGGTCAAGCATCGCGCCGACCTTGGGGCAGTTGTCGCTGCCCGGTGCCAGCGGCGTGTCGAACCGGACCTGTTCCTCTTCCCAGGCGGCGTCGAGTTCGGCGAGGTTGTCGGGATCGTCGGCAGGGGCGATCTCGAATGCCTCGCCGCCTGCTCCCGCCAGATCGGCCAGGATGCGCAGCGGCGCGGCATAGGGCGTGCCCCGCTCTTCCAGCCGTTCGGCCAGGGCAGACAGGATCACGCCGGGCTGTGCCAGTTCCTCCGCCGCCTGCGCGGGCGGAAGGACCGAGAGGTATTCCAGGAACAGCGGCAGATAGTCCGGCAGTTCGTTGGCCGCGATTTCCAGCCCCTGCGCCAGATAGCGCTCGCGCAGGTCAACCATGGCCTGACCGCGATCGCGGCTTTCGCCGTGGACGTGTTCGAACAGGTGGAGCGATACCGCCCGCCCCCGGTCGAACAGCGCGACATAGGCTTCCTGCAGGTCGAGCAGGTCATCGTTGGCCAGCTTGTCCAGCAAAGGTGCCAGCGCGGCGCGCTGCTCGGCGCAAAGCAGGCCTTCCTCGGTGAGCGCGGCGGAGAGTTCACCGGCCCCGGCCTGCACCACCTCGTCCGGGTAGCGCAGCAGGGCGGAGAGGACGCGAAGGGTCAGGCGCATCAGAACACCTCCGACGGGGTTTGCAGCTTCTTGCGGGCGGGCGCGCCAAACAGGTTGGCATCGCTGCTGCCGCCAGAGCAGCCATTGCCGAACGAGAAGCCGCAGCCGCCGCGTTCGTCGTACATGTCCTCGGCATCCTCGCGGTGCCCGGTCGGGATCACGAAGCGGTCCTCGTAATTGGCAATCGCCATCACATGGTACATTTCCTCGATCTGCGCGCCGGTCAGGCCGACTTCGCGGGCCATTTCCTCGGCCACGACGCCGTTGACGGTCTTGGAGCGCATGTAGCCGCGCATCGCCAACATCCGTTCCAGTGCCTCGACCACCGGGGCTTCCTTGCCCGCGGTCAGCAGGTTGGCGAGGTACTTGACCGGAATGCGCAAGCTACGGACGTCAGGCATGCCGTTATGTGCGGCAATCTTGCCAGCGCTGGCCGCCGCGCTGATCGGCGAAAGCGGCGGGACATACCAGACCATTGGCAGGGTGCGGTATTCGGGATGGAGCGGGAAGGCGACCTTCCATTCCATCGCCATCTTCCACACCGGCGAATGCCGCGCGGCTTCGAGCCATGCTTCGGGCACACCGTCCTTGCGGGCCTGAGCGATCACTTCGGGATCGTTCGGATCAAGGAAGATGTCGAGCTGGGCCTGGTACAGGTCCTCGACATCCTCGGCGCTGGCGGCTTCCTCGATCCGGTCCGCGTCATAGAGCATGACGCCGAGGTAGCGGATGCGCCCGACGCAGGTTTCGCTGCAGACGGTCGGCTGGCCGGCCTCGATCCGGGGATAGCAGAAGATGCACTTCTCGCTCTTGCCGGTCTTCCAGTTGAAGTAAATCTTCTTGTAGGGGCAGCCCGACACACACATTCGCCAGCCGCGGCACTTCTCCTGGTCGATCAGGACGATGCCGTCTTCCTCGCGCTTGTAGATCGAACCGGACGGGCAAGCCGCGACGCAAGTCGGGTTGAGGCAGTGCTCGCACAGCCGCGGCAAGTACATCATGAAGGTGTTTTCGAACTGGCCGTAGATTTCCTTCTGCACCCCTTCGAAGTTGTAATCGGCAGAGCGCTTGGAAAACTCGCCGCCCAGGATTTCCTCCCAGTTGGGGCCCCCTTCGATCTTCTCCATCCGCTCGCCCGAAATCAGGCTGCGCGGGCGCGCGGTGGGAAATGCCTTGCTTTCGTCCGCCTGCTGAAGGTGCGAATAGTCGAAGGTGAACGGTTCGTAGTAGTCGTCGATTTCGGGCAGGTCGGGGTTGGCAAAGATCTTTGCCAAAAGCCGCCACTTGCCGCCCATGCGCGGGCGAATCGAGCCGCTGGGCGTGCGCACCCAGCCGCCGTTCCACCGCTCCTGGTTTTCCCAGTCCTTGGGATAGCCGATGCCGGGCTTGGTCTCGACGTTGTTGAACCACGCGTATTCCATGCCGTCGCGGCTGGTCCACACGTTCTTGCAAGTGACTGAACAGGTGTGGCAGCCAATGCACTTGTCAAGGTTCAGCACCTTGCCGATCTGGGCGCGGACCTTCATGCTGCGTTCTCCCCTTCGCCGAGCGCCTCTTCGAGCCAGTCGACCTTTTCGAGCTTGCGGACGATCACGTATTCGTCGCGGTTGGAACCGACGGTGCCATAGTAGTTGAAGCCATAGGCCTGCTGGACATAGCCGCCGATCATGTGGGTGGGCTTCAGGATGGCGCGGGTCACGGAGTTGTGAATCCCCCCGCGCTGTCCGGTCAGCGGTGAACCGGGAACGTTCACGATTTTCTCCTGGGCATGGTACATGAACAGAGTGCCTTCCTTCATCCGCTGGGAAACGACCACGCGGGCAACCAGGGCACCGTTCGAGTTGAAGGTTTCGACCCAGTCGTTGTCGACCAGACCGGCCTTGGCGGCATCGACTTCGCTCATCCACACGATCGGGCCGCCGCGTGACAGGGTCAGCATCAGCAGGTTGTCGGTATAGGTGGAGTGGATGCCCCATTTCTGGTGCGGCGTGATGAAGTTCAGCACCACGTGCGGACGCCCTTCGGCCTGATCCAGCATCGGCTTGACCGCCTTGGTATCGATCGGCGGGCGATAGACGCACAGCGCCTCGCCAAAGGCGCGCATCCACTTGTGATCCTGATAAAGCTGCTGCCGCCCGGTCAGGGTGCGCCAGGGGATCAGTTCGTGAACGTTGGTATAGCCCGCGTTGTAGCACACGTGCTCGCTTTCCAGGCCAGACCACGTGGGCGAGGAGATGATCTTCCTCGGCTGAGCCTGGATGTCGCGGAAGCGAATCTTTTCCTCTTCCTTGGGCAGCGCCAGGTGCTTGTGGTCGATCCCGGTGAACTGGGACAGGGCATCCCAGGCCTTCACCGCGACTTCGCCGTTGGTTTCGGGCGCCAGCATCAGCAGCACTTCAGCCGCGTCAATGGCCGTGTCGATCCGGGCCATGCCCTTGGTCGGGCCGTCGCTGTCCACCGTGCCGTTCAGCTTGCGCAGGTTCTCCACCTCGACAGCGGTGTTCCAGCCGATGCCCTTGCCGCCGTTGCCCAGCTTGTCCATCAGCGGACCCAGCGCGGTGAAGCGGTTGTAGAGGTTCGGATAGTCCCGCTCGACCAAGGCAACCGTCGCCATGGTCTTGCCAGGGATCGCTTCGACCTCGCCGTGACCCCAGTCTGCCACGTCAAACGGCTGGGCGATCTCGTTCGCCGTATCGTGCTGGATCGGGGTCAGGACCAGATCCTGTTCAACCCCCAGCACTTCGGGCGCGATTTCCGAGAAGGTCTTGGCAATCCCCTTGTAGATTTCCCAGTCGCTCTTGGACTCCCACACCGGATCGACCGCCGCGCTGAGCGGGTGGATGAACGGGTGCATGTCCGAGGTGTTGAGGTCGTCCTTTTCGTACCAGCTGGCCGTGGGCAGGACGATGTCGGAATAGACGCAGGTGGTCGACATGCGGAAGTCCAGCGAGACCAGCAGGTCCAGCTTTCCTTGCGGCGCTTCGTCATGCCACTTCACCTCGCGCGGCTTTTGCTCCCCCATTTCGCCCAGGTCCTTGCCCTGGACGCCGTGCGCCGTGCCAAGCAGATGCTTAAGAAAATACTCATGCCCTTTGCCCGACGAGCCGAGCAGGTTTGAACGCCAGACGAACATGTTGCGCGGCCAGTTGGCCGGATCGTCCGGATCGAGGCAGGACAGCTCCAGTTCGCCATTTTTGAGCGCCTGGGCGACAAAGTCCTTCGGCTCCATCCCCGAATCCAAGGCGTCCTTGCCCACGACCAACGGATTGGTTTTGAGTTGCGGCGCGCTGGGTAGCCAGCCCATGCGTTCGGCTCGAACGTTGTAGTCGATCAGGCTGGCGTCCCAATCGCCCTTGGGCGCAGTGGGCGAAAGGATTTCGCTGACCCCCAGCGTTTCGTAGCGCCACTGATCGGTATGGGCGTAGAAGAAGCTGGTGGAATTCATCTGCCGGGGCGGACGACTCCAATCAAGCGCGAAGGCCAGCGCGGTCCAGCCGGTCTGCGGGCGCAGCTTTTCCTGGCCGACATAGTGCGACCAGCCGCCACCCGACTGGCCGATGCAGCCGCACATCACCAGTAGGTTGATGATGCCGCGATAGTTCATGTCCATGTGATACCAGTGGTTCAGACCGGCCCCCAGGATCACCATCGACTTGCCGTTGGTAGCCTCGGCATTAGCGGCAAATTCGCGCGCGGCGGTGATGATCGCATCGGCCGGAACGCCGGTGATCTTCTCGCCCCAGGCCGGGGTGTAGGGCGACATGGCCGCATAGTCGCGCGCGACATGTTCGCCGCCCAGCCCGCGATCGAGGCCGTAATTGGCGCAGAGCAGGTCAAAGACCGTGGCGACAAAGGCGCGCCCCTCGGTCAGGTCGAGCTGCCGCACCGGCACGCGCTTCATCAGCACGTCGGGATGGTCGGTGCCTTCGAAGTGGTCATGTTCGCGGTTGCCGAAATAGGGGAAGGCGACTTCCACCACTTCGTCGTGATCCTTGTCGAGGATCGCGGTCATGCGCAGCTTGACGTCACGGCCCTTGCCGTCCTTCTCCTCAAGGTTCCACTTGCCCTTCTCACCCCAGCGGAAGCCCGCCGAACCCGAGGGGGCGACCAGTTCGTCGGTCGCCTCGTCGATGGCGACGCATTTCCATTCGGGATTGTTGTCCTCGCCCAGGCAGCCCTTGACGTCGGAGGCGCGGAGCAAGCGTTCGGGCACCAGCCGCCCATCCTGCTCGACCAGGCGGACCAGCATCGGCATGTCGGAATAGCGGCGGCAATAGTCCTCGAAATAGGGGACCTGTCGGTCGAGGTGGAATTCGCGCAGGATGACATGGCCCATCGCCAGCGCCAGCGCCGCGTCGGTGCCCTGCTTGGGATTGAGCCAGAGGTCAGCGAACTTGGTCGCTTCGGCATAGTCCGGGCTGACCACGGCCACCTTGGTGCCGCGATAGCGCGCCTCGGTCATGAAGTGGGCGTCCGGCGTGCGGGTCTGCGGCACGTTGGAGCCCCACATCATCAGGAAGCCGGCATTGTACCAGTCGGCGCTTTCAGGAACGTCGGTCTGCTCGCCCCAGGTCATCGGGCTGGCGGGCGGCAAGTCGCAGTACCAGTCGTAGAAGCTCATGCAGGTCCCGCCGAGCAGCGAGAGATAGCGCGAACCGGCGGCATAGCTGACCATCGACATGGCCGGGATCGGAGAGAAACCGATCACGCGATCCGGACCGTAGTTCTTGGCCGTATAGGCATTAGCCGCGGCGATGATCTCGTTCACCTCGTCCCAAGTCGAGCGGACGAAGCCGCCGTGACCGCGGATTGCGGTATAGCTCTTGCGCTTGTCGGGATCGGCCTGGATCGAGGCCCAGGCGGCAACCGGTGGCAGGAACTTGCGCGCTTCGCGCCACAGCTTTACCAGACGCTTGCGGATCAGCGGATACTTCAGGCGCTGGGCCGAATAGATGTACCAGCTATAGCTCGCCCCGCGCGGACAACCGCGCGGCTCGTGGTTGGGCAGTTCCGGACGAGTGCGCGGATAGTCGGTCTGCTGGGTTTCCCAGGTGATGATCCCGCCCTTGACGTAGATCTTCCAGCTGCATGATCCGGTGCAGTTCACCCCGTGGGTGCTGCGCACGATCTTGTCGTGCTGCCAGCGCTTGCGATAGCCGTCTTCCCAGTGGCGGTCCTCGCCGGTGGTCAGGCCATGGCCATCGGAAAAGGTCTCTTTCTTCTGGCGGAAGAAAGTCAGGCGGTCGAGCAGGTGGCTCATGCGGGTACTCCTTGGGAAACGGGTGCAGCGGTCGAGCCGCGTTCAATGTCGTGGAGCAGGCCGCCACGGCGGGTGTAGGCCCACCAGGTCAGGCCGGCGCAGCTGACGTAGAAGACGAGGAAGCCATACAGCGCCGGCAGGGCCGAGCCGGTCAGCGTCATCGAACTGCCAAAGGCCTTGGGGATGTAGAAGGCACCGTAGGCGGCAATGGCCGAAGTAAAGCCGACGATCGCCGCCGCTTCCTTTTCCGCCTTGCGGGTCGCTTCCAGCGGCGACAGCTCCGGCATCAGGCGGGGCATTTCCAGGCGCATGATGTTGGGGATCATCTGGAAGGTCGAGGCATTGCCCACGCCGGTCACCGCGAACATCACGATGAACATGGTCAGGAAGCCGCTGAAGTCCTTGGCCTGAAGGAAATGGACCACGCCCAGCGTTGCGCCCATCATCGCGATGAACACCCAGAAGGTCACTCGCGCCCCGCCCCAGCGGTCCGCCACCCAGCCGGTCGCAGCGCGGCTGATGGCTCCGACCAGCGGTGCGATCCAGACGTATTTCAGCACTTCGACTTCGGGGAACTCCTTCTTCGCCAGCAGCGGCAGGCTGGCGGAGAAGCCGATGAACGAACCGAAGGTGCCGGTGTAAAGCCAGCACATCAGCCAGTTATGCTTGCGCTGGAAGATTGCGGCCTGTTCGGCAAAGCTGGCCTTGGCATCGGCGATGTCGTTCATCCCGAACCATGCCAGCAGGCTGGAGGCGATGATGAACGGCACCCAGATGAAGCCGGCATTCTGCAGCCATAGGCTGGCGCCGTCCTTGGTCACCTGCGCATCGCCGCCGATTACGCCGAACACGCTGGAGGTGATGACGACCGGGACCAGGAACTGCATCACCGAGACGCCCAGGTTGCCCAGCCCGCCGTTCAGCGCCAGGGCATTGCCCTTGCGCGACTTGGGGAAGAAGAACCCGATATTGGCCATCGACGAGGCAAAGTTGCCGCCGCCAAAGCCGCACAGCAGGGCCAGGACCAGAAAGATGAAGTAGGGCGTATTCGGGTTCTGCACCGCGTAGCCGATGCCGAAGGCCGGGATCAGCAGCGACGCGGTGGACAGCGTGGTCCACAGCCGCCCGCCGAAGATCGGCACCATGAAGCTATAGAAGATCCGCAGCGTCGCGCCGGACAGACCGGGCAGCGCGGCCAGCCAGAACAGCTGGTCCGTCGTATAGTCGAACCCGATCAATGGCAGCTTGGCCACGACGACCGACCAGACCATCCAGACCGAAAAGGCGAGGAGCAAGGCCGGGATCGAGATGAACAGGTTGCGCGAGGCGATGCGCTGGCCGGTTTCCTCCCAGAACACCGGGTCTTCCGGGCGCCAGTCGGCGAGCGTCTTGCCGGCGGGACCGGTATCGTGCCGCTCTGCATGGTGCAGGCCGACCATTTCCGGGAACTGCGGCAGCGAACGCGCGTCAATGCCGCTGGCCTTCTGCTCCATCTGCCGGATCGCGACGTGCATCCAGGTCAGGGCGACTGCGACAAGGAAGAACAGGACGGCAAAGCAGCTGGTCCAGATGCCGGTCAGGTCGCTAACCGCACCGAACACGATCGGCAGGACGAAACCGCCCAAACCGCCGACCAAGCCGACCAGCCCCCCGACCGAGCCGACGTGATCGGGGTAGTAGACCGGAATGTGCTTGAACACCGCTGCCTTGCCCAGCGACATGAAGAAGCCCAGCACGAAGATCGCGATGACGAACGGCACCAGCCCCATCGAGGTCGAGAACCGGATATCGCCTTTCACCCCATGGATCGTGTAGTCCGTTGCCGGATAGGACAGCATGAACAGCACGATCATCGAGACGCCAAAGGTGACGTACATGATCTTGCGCGCGCCATAGCGGTCGGACAGGATCCCGCCATAAGCGCGGAAGACCGAGGCCGAGAGCGAGAAGGTCGCGGCCAGCATCCCCGCCACCTTCACATCGACGCCATAGACGCCGATCAGGTACTTGGGCAGCCACAGGGCCAGGGCGACGAAGGCGCCGAAGACAAAGAAGTAATACAGCGAGAAGCGCCAGACCTGCTCGTTATGCAGCGGTTCCAACTGCTGCTTCAGCGTCCTGGGTTTTTCCCCGCTGAGGCGGCGTGCTTCGAGAGCCGGATCGTCCTTGGCGAAAAGGAAGAACAGCACCGCCACCGCGGCCAGCACGCCTGCCCAGATTTGCGCTACCGCCTGCCAGCCCATCGCGACCATGACCCACGGCGCGACAAACTTGGTAACCGCCGCGCCGACATTGCCCATGCCGAAAAAGCCCAGGGCGGCTCCTTGGCGTTCTTGCGGATACCACTTGGAAACATAGGCCACGCCTACGGCAAAACCGCCGCCCGCCAGACCCAGCCCCAGCGCGGCGACCAACATCAAGACATAGCTGTCGGCATGGCTGAGCAGCACGGTCGAAGCGGCCGAAGCCAGCATGGTCAGCGGAAAGACGATCCGCCCCCCATACTGGTCCGTCCAGACGCCCAGGAACAGCCGGACCAGCGATCCGGTAAGGATCGGGGTGCCGACCAGCAGACCGAACTCGGTGTCATTAAGACCCAGCTCCTGCTTTATCTCGATCCCGATGATCGCGAAGATCGTCCAGACGGCAAAGCAGATGGTGAACGCGAAGGTGCTTAGGCCAAGTGCCCGGTTCTGTTGTCCGGCGGTCACGGTCTCGCGGTTTGGCATGACGGCTATTCCCTGTAGGGGTGGATAAGCACGGCATGAGCGAAAATACGCGACCCAGTTTGATTGGGGTCAAATTGTTCCCGGCAGCACCAGGGATTTGTGCATCGGCCTGATCCGTAGCGTAAAGGGACTAGACACGTATCAATTGCTCGATTGATGCACGTCAAGCCATTTGCTAAGGGTAATGTCTCAGGCAATATTAGAGAAGAATTGTGCGACCCGGCGAAAGACCAGAAATATCGCGCTTGCCGTTGTTCCGGGAAATGCAGGAAACTCAGCGCGATCGCATCTTTTCAGGATCCTTTCTGCAAGTCTTTCCACCCCAATTGGTCTTGTTTGAAATAGGCCAACAGGCTGATTTTTTGCATGTTTTGGTGGATGGGTTGGTGGAACTTTACGCATCCAGCGCCGGTCGCGACACGACCATGCGGATCGTTGAGCCGGTGACCAGCTTTATCCAGGCCGCAGTGATCACCGATATGCCTTACCTGATGTCGGCCCGCACCTTGGCGCCATCGCGGATCATGCTGGTGCCAGCGGCGCTGATGCGAGAGGTGGTGAAGGAAGACACGGCGCTGATGCAGGCAACCATGCGCGAACTGTCTGTAGCCTATCGCGACATGGTCCGTGCACTGGTGGACATGAAGCTGCGCCAATCGGCCGAACGGCTAGGCAATCTCATCCTGACCCACGAACGCCGCCAGGGCGGTTCGGGCAAGGTGCGGCTCCGTGCCGAAAAGAGACTACTCGCTTCGCTGCTGGGGATGACGCCGGAAAACCTGTCGCGCGCTTTTGCGATCCTTGGCAATCACGGCTTGCAAGTCGACGGTCCGGAACTGACGATTGTCGATCGCGCCGCACTGGAATCCTATTCCAAGCCGGATCAGGTGCCCGAATAAGCGGCTAGAACTTGGCTTCGATCGTGAACCAGGCCTTGGTCGTATCGGTGGCGAAGCTGTTCGCCTCATATCGCGCAAACTTGGCGCTGACCGTGAAAGTCTTGTTGAGCGGATAGCTGGCCAGCGCGTTCCACTCCTGGCCATAATTGAATGCACCAGTGGTCGAGCGGTAATCATGCCAGACCCCGCGCAGGGTCAGTCCCTTGAGCGGTCCCTTGCCAGCCACCTTGTAGGCGGCGTCGAGATAGACATCGCGCAGGCCATTGGCAGGGGTGGTCAGGAACTTGTCGGCCCAGCCATTGAAGGCGTGGAGCGTCGCGAGCGGGGTTTGCAGGGCAACCGTGCCGTTCCCTTCCAGACGCTCAAAACCGGCCTTTATCGTCACCCGCCCGGCCTTCAGGCCGGGCTCGATCAAAAGGTAAGCCAGCGCGAACTGGCGCGGATTGCCGGCATAGTTGTGCTGGCGAGCATATTCGGCGGAATAAAGGAGGGCGAACCCTTTACCCGCCGGCAACTCGCCAGCAATCCGCACGCCCAAGGTCTTCGAACTGCTGGCTGGTTGAGGGGGTAGGTCCAGCCAGTATCCATAAGCCGAAAGCGTGCCGATATTCTTGATCGTATAGGCGCCGCGTACCGCGTTGATCGCCGTGTCGCGCCAGATGCCTTGCGGCGAGTCCGGGCCAAAGACCCGGTTGACCCGCCAGGCGTGCATGTAATCCAGCGTCGCGCCCTTCGCCGCACGCAGCGTTACCCGTGCGGCATCAAGCGTCTGGTCATTCTGTCGCCAGCCGACCGACCCAATCCAGCGCTGGTTATCCAGATTGACCGCCTGCCGTCCCGCAAAGGCCTCAACCTGCGCTACCGGCTTCCACCGAACAAAAGCCTGGTTGAGAAGCACGTCCGACGGGTCGGCCACGACCGGATAGACGGTCTTGCCATTGACCGTGTCGTTATAGTTGACTGCACCCAGCGGTACGATAGCCTCACCTTCAACCACGCCGCTGAAGCCCTGCCACTCGGCAGTCTTCAGGCCAGCCCGGATGCGAAAGGTTGACGCCGTTGCCTGTTCGTCGATGCCATCCTGATCGACCAGTTCCAGCCGATAGCGCAGATCGGCATAAGGCGTGACCACCGCATCTTCCGCATGGACAGCCGTGCTGCACAGCAAGGCAGCAATGAACATAGCCGGGCGGAAGGACGCTTGATGCATGACAGCCATATCGTCACGAATTGCTGGTTAGTAATTGACATTAATCAACGCTAATTGGTCCGCGATGAAATATCGGAGAATGCGATGATGCCCGATCCTTTCGTCCTCGCCCGGGTTCTCCACGTTGCCGCGATTGTCGGCTGGATCGGCGGGGTTTGGTTCGTCACCTTTGTGGTCATGCCTGCCATCACCCGCAGCGAACCTGCCGAAGCGCGGATGCTGGCCTTCCACCGCATCGAAGATGGCTTTTCCCGACAGGCAAAGTTCTGGGTCTTGCTAGCCGGCATTTCGGGCTTCTGGATGACGGCGCAGGCCGATTTGTGGAGCCGCTTTGCCGATTTCCATTACTGGTGGATGCATGCCATGGTCATGCTGTGGACGATCTTCGTGCTGATGCTGTTCGTGCTGGAGCCGCTGTTCCTGCACCACCGCATGGCTCATTCCGCTACGCCAGAGGCTGACTTCGCCCGCCTCGTCGCGGTGCACCGCATTCTCTCCGTCTTCGCGCTGGTTACCGTTATAGGCGCGATGGGCGGGGCCCACGGAATGTTCTAGCCATGGCCCAACCGATCCTGTTCGCCGCACCGCATCGCCTGCCGTTCCTGACCGGCACAGCGGGGCTGATCACCCTCGCTGCGTGGTGGGCGGCGCAGCTGGCCGGTCTACACACACCCGCAGGTGCCTTGCCAGTCCGGCTGCTCCACGCCCCGGCCATGCTGCTGATCGTTTATCCGGCTTTCATTTTCGGCTTTCTGCTGACCGTATTTCCTCGCTGGATGGGACAAGGCGATCTCACCCCGCGCCAGTTCGGTCCGGTTTCATCCGGCCTTGCAATGGGCACGGTCGGGGTCGGCATCGGTCTATGGACCGGAAATGCAGTCCCGTTCCAAACCGGCTTTGCGCTTTTCGGAGCGGCCTGGGCCTTGGCGCTGTTCCCCCTTGCCACGACGATCCGCCGCAATGGACAGGCCGGAAAGCCGCCGTGCTGGCACGCCGTTTCGGCGCTCGGCGCGCTGGGGCTGGGGCTTGCCGCGCTGGTCCTAGTCATGCTGTTCGTCCAGACCATGGACCCGCGACCGCTGCGCTTGGCCAATGTGCTGGCGCTCAATGGTTTTGTCCTGCCGGTGTTCCTGACCGTCGCCCACCGCATGGTGCCGTTCTTCGCTGGAAATGTGGTGCAGGGCTATGAACGCTGGCGACCCGAATGGCTGCTCGCGGCGCTTTGGGTACTGCTACTGGCGCGGATTGCGGGGGAGGCCTTGCCGCTCCCGCCGCTGTCGGCAGCAGCAAACTCGGGCCTTGCCGCGGTGACTGCCCTGATGACGTTCAAGTGGTGGCCACGTGCCAAGGCGCCAAGCCTGCTCAATGTGCTGATCTGGGGCTTTACCTGGGCGCCTGTTGGCTTCGCGCTCAACTTCCTCGCCCAGACAGGGGTGCCGCTGGGCCTCGCCCCAACCCATGCTCTTGCGCTTGGTTTTGCCGGGAGCCTGATGGTTGCAATGGTGACACGCGTTACCAACGGCCACTCGGGCCGACCGCTTGCCATGACACGCCCGGCCTGGCTTGCTTTCGCAACTATCCAAATGGCCGCGCTACTGCGGATAGCATCGGCCATTCGCTTCGAGCAGCAGCAGTTGCTGGCAATCACAGCGGTGCTGTTTTTTGCAGGGTTGCTGCCATGGCTGCTTGGAAATGCGGCCATCTATCTCCGTCGGCGCATCGACGGGCGTGAAGGCTGAGGCAGAACCCGTCTTCGGTTACCGGCTCCATGACCCGAACTGTTCGTTAAGCGGCGCGATGCAGAGATTACCCGCACTTCGAAAATCCGCACGAGAGGCACTTGTTGCAGCCCTCCTCTCTGATCATTCCAGGTCGCCCGCACTGCGGGCAGCAAGGACCGACCGGTCCCGTTTCGTCCTGGCCACCCGTCGGCTCTATCGGAAGTGGCAGCTCGATTTGGCCGGGCGAGAATTGGACAAGGTGTTCCTCGATGATATCTCCAATCGCTGCGAGGAGCGACGGAACATAACGGCCATTGGTCCATGCTCCACCCCGCGGATCGAACACGGCTTTCAACTCCTCGGCCACGAAACTGACATCTCCGCCACGTCGGAACACAGCCGATATCATCCGCGTGAGGCCAAGCGACCAGGCGTAATGATCCATGTTCTTTGAGTTTATGAATATCTCAAAGGGGCGCGCCGTTCCTTCAACGTCAGCGTTGTTGATGGTGACGTAGAGGGCGTGGGCGCTTGCCGGCCAGCGGAGTTTGTAGGTAGTTCCCTTCAGCGCCTGAGCGCGGGGCAACGGTTCTTCGCACAACGGTTCCTGCGATGGGCTGGATTGCGCCGCTTCCTCCGTCGCAAGCACCGATCCCGTGACCGCGTTCGGGCGATAGGTCGTCATCCCCTTGCAGCCCTGGTTGTATCCTTCGCGATATACGCTGGCGAAGGCATCGAAACTTATGTCTGCCGGACAGTTGACAGTCTTTGAAATCGAACTGTCGATCAATCGCTGAGCAGCGGCCTGCATTGCGACATGGTCTTGCGGAACCAAGGTCTGGGCGCTGACGAACAGATCGGCCGGCGGCGGTGCGGCATTGTGCAGCTCGCGCCAGGTGCGCATGGCCTGGTCTTCAACCGCTTCGGTGCGTTCCCCGCCATCGGGTTGGCGGATTCGGCGGGTATACTGGTAAGCGAAGACCGGCTCGATCCCGGACGATACATTGCCGGCAAGCAAGGATGTTGTGCCCGTCGGAGCGATCGAGGTCAGGCAGCCATTGCGCAGCCCATGCTCGGCAATCAGGGCGCGCGTTTCCTCGTCCAGCGCGAGGAGGCCGGGACGATCAAGAATGTCGGGGTCGTAGGCCGGAAAGGATCCTTTCTCCTGCGCCAGCAAAGCGGAGGTGCGATAGGCCGCCCTGCGGATGCGGGTCAGCCACTCTTCCATCTTGGCAATAGCCTCGTTCGTGCCATAGGTCAGTCCGCAGTAAAGCAGGGCATCGGCCAAACCGGTGATGCCCAGGCCAATGCGCCGCTTTGCCTTCGCTTCGGCCTCTTGCTGGGGAAGCGGATAGCGGCTCAAGTCGATGACATTGTCGAGCAGACGCACCGCCGCACCGGTGACTTCTTCCAACCGTTCGCCATCAATAGCGGCAAGGTCGGAAAATGGATCTTCCACCAAGGCCGCCAGGTTTATCGATCCCAGCAAGCAAGCCCCGTATGGCGGCAGCATTTGCTCGCCGCACGGGTTCGAGGCATTCACGGTTTCGCAATAGGCCAGGTTGTTCGCCTGATTTACCCGGTCGATGAAGATCACGCCCGGCTCGGCAAAATCGTAAGTGGCGCGCATTAATCGATCCCACAGCTCCCGCGCGGGAAGGGTGCGATAGATCTTGCCGCCGAATTGCAGATTCCATTCCTCGTCCGCTTCAAGCGCGTCCATGAAAGCATCGCTTACAAGCACGGATAGGTTGAAATTGCGAAGCCGCTGGGCGTCGCGCTTTGCTTCTATGAACTCCAGGATATCGGGGTGATCGATCCGCAAGCAGCCCATCATCGCACCGCGCCGCGCCCCGGCTGACTGAACCGTGCGGCACATCGCGTCCCAGCAATCCATGAAGGACAGGGGGCCGGAAGCACCGGAACCAACCCCATGGACCAATGCGCCCGCAGGGCGGATTGTCGAGAAGTCCATCCCGACCCCGCCGCCCTGCTGCATGGTGACAGCTGCTTCCTTGAGGTGCTCGAAGATTTGGCCCAGATCATCCGGGATCGTGCCCATGACGAAGCAATTGAACAATGTCACCCTACGGCCCGTTCCGGCGCCCGCCAGAATTCGTCCCGCGGGTATGAAGGTCAGCGAGTCGATCAATTCATGGAAGCGCTCTTCCCAGTGTTGCCGATTGCGTGGCTCCTCTACCGCGGCAACGGCCCGAGCCACTCGGGCAGCCGTCTCGGTGAAATCAGCATCACCCGCTCCGTGTCCTTCCGTCGGCGCGAACCGGTACTTTGCATTCCAGATTTCGTGCGAGATGGCAACGTCCGGTAGCATGACAATCCTCTGAGTAGGGAGCCCTACGGCTAACCCCTTCCTTGGAAATTGAATTGATTATTATCAATTGCTGTAGCCGATATCAGACAAGTGACTGAACCCTGAGCGGTCTCCGTCCGCCACAAGCGCAGCACCCTTAAGGGTGCTGCGGCGTTTAGGGCGCAAAACCGGCGCTCGCCACAAAACCACGGAAACTCATTTGTGGCGCCTTGTGGCATTTGTGGCGCGCTGCCGACTGGAAAACGAGTGCACCTTTTTAGGTGTGCGGGTGTTGTCAGACTAACCTCGACGGCGCCGTCGCGGCCGGATGGCATGGCCGGATGACGCATCGTTCTGACCTAAAGGGCAACCCGTTTCGCTGCTTCAACTCCTCGCCGGAAGTGATCCGGATGGCGGTGATGCTATACATCCACTTCCCGCTCAGCCTGCGCAATGTTGAGGACCTGCTGTTCGAGCATGGCGTGGATATCTGCCACGAGACGGTGCGGTTCCAGCAGCTTGGCGCGCCCATCTCGCCCGCCCAGTCCTCGTATTTGAGGGCGTCAGCATGAGGGTGGGGGGCGTCGGTCATCGCGGATCTCCTGTGGTGCTCGGCACACCATAACCACGCCTTCGAAAAAGAAAAGTGACCAATCGCTTTCTTTGTGGCAGGGTGGCCCCATGAACCGCCCCTATCTCTCTGCCGAACTGCGCCGGGCCGAGGCCGTGGCAACCGTCATCGAATTGGCCGCAAGCCACGATCCGGCGGTGTTGACCACCGGGCAGATCGCAGCGGCCATGGGCGTGTCGCAAGGCGCGCTGTTCCGCCATTTTCCGGACAAGCTGGCAATCTGGACGGCCGTGCTCGAATGGACCTGCGGCGAACTGAACCACCGCTTCGACACCTTGTCGGAAGGCCCGCCGCTCGCCCGGCTGGAAGCGATGCTGGCCGCGCATGTCGATTTCGTCATCGAACGGCCGGGCGTGCCCCGTATCCTGTTCGGCGAGCTGCAGCGCGCCGGCGACACCCCGACCAAGGCCATCGCCCGCCAGTTGATGGCCGGATATCGGGCGCGGGTAGGGCAGGAGCTTCATGCTGCGTGCGATGCAGGCGAGATCGCGAAGGTCACCGATGTCGAGGCTGCTACCGTGCTGTTTCTCGCCATGGTGCAAGGCATGGTCATGCAAGGCCTCGCGATCGACGATTTTTCGGCCATGCCCATCCTCGCGCGGCGCCTGTTCGACCTGTTCCGCCGAAGCCTGGGAGCCGCGTCATGCGCATAGCCCTTCCGCAAAGCCGCCGCGCCCTGATGCTGGTTGCGGTTCTGGCCGTGCTGGCGCTCCTGCTTGCGTTCGTGGCCGTCCGCTCCGGGCCGCTGGCGCCGGTGAAAGTCACGGTAGCCAGCATCGAAGAGCGCGCGATAGCGCCAGCCCTGTTCGGCATCGGCACAGTCGAAGCGCGCTATACCCACCGGATCGGCCCGACCGCGCCAGGACGTGTCGCCAGCCTTGCCGTTGACGTGGGCGACCGGGTGGAGGCCGGACAAGTGCTGGCCCTGATCGATCCGATTGATCTTGACCAGCGCATCGCCGCCGCATCGGGCAGTGCCGGTCGCTCTGCCGCGCTGGAACAGGCGGCAGCCTCGCAAGTCGCCGATGCCAGTGCCCGCCTGGCCCTGGCCCGCAGCGAAGCCGCCCGCGGCGAAGAACTCTTCCGAGGCGGCTGGCTGACCCGCACGGCGCTCGACCAGCGACGCCAGGCGCTGGCCGCAGCCGAAGCCGGGCTTGCCGCAGCGCAGGCCAACCGTTCGGCAGCTGTGCAGGATCGTGGACGCACCGGGGCGGAGCGGGCGGCCCTGCAGGAGCAGAAGGCCAATTTGCGTCTGGTTGCACCCAAAGCCGGGCTGGTCGTCCGCCGCCTGGCCGAACCGGGCACGACCGTGGTGGCCGGGCAGGCCGTGATCGAAGTGGTCGATCCGGCGCAGCTATGGATCAATGCCCGGTTCGACCAGACCCGCGCAGGCGGAATTACCGCCGGCTTGCCTGCACGCGTCGTCCTGCGCTCGCGGATCGACACACCCTTGCGCGGATCGATTCTACGAGTGGAGCCAGTGGCCGATGCCGTGACCGAAGAGGTGCTGGCCAAGGTGGCCTTCGATGAAGGTACAATGCTCCCGCCGATCGGGGAACTCGCCGAAGTGACCATTGGCCTTCCGGCACGCGGGCGCACGCTCGCGGTGCCCAATGCGGCCATTCACCGCATCGGCAGCGACGTTGGCGCATGGGCCTTGCGCAACGGCGACCTGGAGTTCGTGGCCCTGAAGCTCGGCGTGGAAGATGCTGATGGCTGGGTGCAGGTGCTGGCTGGTCTTGCCAAGGGCGATCAGGTGATCCTGCACAGCGCCCGGCCGCTGACGGCATCGAGCCGGATCACAGTGGTCGACAAGCTGCCATGAGGGGGCTGCCATGATCAGCCTTGCCGGCCGCGACATCCTCCATGGCTGGGGCAAGTTCGTGCTCACCGGCGTGGGGCTCGGCCTGCTGATCGGCGTCACCCTGTCGATGGCCGGCGTCTATCGCGGCATGATCGACGATGCGCAGGCCCTTCTCGACAACAGCGGGGCCGATCTGTGGGTGGTGCAGAAGGACACGCTTGGCCCCTATGCCGAGCCATCGAGCCTCAACGAGGATACCGAACGCCCGATCCGCGCCATGGCCGGCGTCGACCGTGCGGCAGGCGTTACCTATCTGACCATGCAGATCGCGCACCAGGGCAAGGACGTGCGGGTGATGGTGGTCGGCGCGGAAGTCGCCCAGCCGGGCGAGCCCGGCCAGCCGCCACACCTGATTGCCGGGCGCCGGATCGTCCAGGGCCATTACGAGGCCGTCGCCGATGTGAAGACCGGCTTTGCGATTGGCGATCAGGTCAAGGTGCGCCGCAATGCCTACCGGATTGTAGGCCTCACCAGCCGCATGGTCTCCTCCGGTGGCGACCCCATGCTGTTCCTTTCGCTTAAGGATGCGCAGGAAGCCCAGTTCGAAAAGGACAGCGACGCGATTGTCCGCCAGCGGGCGCGAACCGCTGCAAGCCCGGTGCTGAACCCTCCGGGCAACCCCGCCGTCGCCGAAGCGGTCAATGCCGCGCAGGCCAGCAGCACCAATGTCAACGCCGTGCTGGTGACCGTGGCCGCAGGGGCCGATCCCGATACCGTCGCCGCCGCGGTCCGGCGCTGGCAACGCGTGACGGTCTATACCCGCGCGCAGATGGAAGAGATCCTGGTCGACAAGATGATCGCCAATTCCGCGCGGCAGATCGGGATGTTCCTGGTTATTCTCGCTATCGTCAGCGCTGCGATCGTTGCTTTCATCATCTACACCATGACCATCGGCAAGATCCGTGAGATTGCTGTGCTCAAGCTGATCGGCACGCGCAACCGCACGATTGCCGGCATGATCCTGCAACAGGCGCTGGGGCTGGGCCTGATTGGCTTTGCTGTCGGCAAGATCGCCGCCACTTTCTGGGCGCCGTTCTTCCCCAAATATGTGCTGCTACTGCCCGCCGATTCCCTGCGCGGGTTCTTCGCCGTCATGGCGATCTGTTCGCTGGCCAGCCTGTTGGCGATTCATGCGGCCCTGAAGGTCGATCCAGCGGAGGCCATCGGTGGCTGAAGGCATCCGCATCGAGAACTTGGTCAAGACCTATGGCCAGGGCGATACTGCCGTCCACGCCTTGCGCGGCGTCAATATGTCGGTTGCCAAAGGCGAGGTCGTCGGCCTGATCGGGCCGTCGGGTTCCGGCAAGAGCACCCTGCTCAAGTGTCTTGGCGCGGTGATCGAGCCGACATCCGGCCGCATGACCATTGGCGAGACAGTGATCTACGACGATGGCTGGAAAGTTGGCGATCTGCGCGCCCTGCGCCGCGATCTGATCGGCTTCATCTTCCAGGCGCCCTACCTGATCCCGTTCCTTGACGTGACAGACAATGTCGCGCTGCTCCCCATGCTGGCCGGCAAGCCCAATGCCCAGGCTCGCAAGGAAGCGCGCGACCTGCTGGAGGCGCTCGATGTGGCGCACCGTGTCGGGGCCATGCCATCGCAACTTTCCGGTGGCGAACAGCAACGCGTCGCCATCGCGCGCGCCCTCGTCAACCGGCCTCCAGTCATCCTGGCAGACGAACCGACTGCACCGCTCGACAGCGTCCGTGCGCTGGCCGTTGTCGACTTGCTCAACACCATGGCCCGGCAGTTCGACACCGCGATCATCGTGGTCACACACGATGAAAAGATCATCCCGACCTTCCGCCGCCTCTACAACATCCGCGACGGCGTCACGGTCGAGGAATGCGAGGGCTAAGTGGCAAGTCGTAGGCTGCAGGAGAATGGGGTTGAGACCACGCCCGTTCCTTGTCGCGGTTAGCCACCCGGGGTTTCACCGGGTCCTTGCGATTGACGGTCCCGACCGAGTTCAGCAGGATGCCGAACAGCATGTAGGTCAGCACCATGGCAGCGATGATCCGGCCGCGTTCAGTCATCGAGGATTCCCCAAAAGCATAATCGGAGGTGTCGCACCCGGTCGGACCAGGAGCGACACCTCCCCCCTTCATGGCTTAGAAATCATAGCCAATAGAGAAGCGAATCGAACGGCCCAGGATCGGGCGGCCATTGGCTGCCGTAGCGCTGCGCGGATCGCCTTCGGTCAGGCCATGCGAGTCGAACAGGTTGTCGGCATGGATCTGGCCGAACATTCCCCAGGGCGACTTGAGCTTGAGCCCAAGGTCAACCTTGGTGAAGCCTTTCAGCGTCACGGTGTTGGCCAGGTCGCTGAAGCGATCCCCCACGATCGACGCGGCGGCATAGAGGTTCAGATTCCAGTCACCCAGATCGGCCTCGTAGCTCGGCGAAACACGCAGCAGCCATTCGGGCTGACGCAACACGCGATTGCCAACCACCAGCGGATTACTCGAAGCGGTGACCTTGGCATCTTGCAAGGTGCCCAGAACCCCGAGGTTGAACCCGCCGAAGCGCAGATTGCCATCGAGTTCGATGCCGGTCGAGCGGGTCTTGAACGCTGTTGCCGGGGTCGCGCCGCCCACCACGCTGTCGAACGAGTCGTTGGTGTTGCGGAACACGGTGGCGAACAGGCTGGCATTGTCGCCCGAATACTTGAAGCCCAGCTCAATCTGCTTGATGCCGTTCACGTTCAGGTTGTTTTCGCGGATATCGTCGAAGTGCGGCATGGTAAAACCGCTCGAGTACCGCCCGAACATCCCGAAGTCGTCGCTGAAGGCATAGTTTGCGGCGAGGGTATAGGCCCAGTCATCGGCCTTCAGCTTGACCGCCATGTCACGGGTCCCATCCGGGTAGCCCGGGCCGGAATCGAGATTGTAGTTCAGTGTGATCGCCTCGTGGCGGACACCGGCATCAATCCGTAGCTTGTCCGTCACATCGAGCGAATCCGCCACGTAGAAGGCATTAACCCTCGCATCGCCCGCGCTCTGGATGCCATAGGCCCAGCAGCCCGAATGCGCGCCAGTTCCT
>JACCDI011565490.1_pt1 | contig 41380 bp, 39 predicted proteins | sample 7442791 | NCBI WGS metagenome assembly JACCDI01 (sample SAMN15323434, study PRJNA562643) | freshwater metagenome | isolation source: river surface water | place: USA:Blue River Watershed | collected 2017-08-15 | reverse complement strand
TCAGTTCCACTAAACGTGAGTGTGTTGTTGATCGTAGCAGTCTTACCATCAGCGATCGTAAGCGTCGCACTTGTTGCAGGGGCAGTGATAGCAACCTTGTTGATCGACGTAGCAGTAGCCACACCGAGTGTAGGGGTCACAAGTGTTGGGCTGTTTGAGAATACTAGTGATCCTGTTCCAGTCTCGTCAGAGATAACACCCGCGAGCTGCGAAGATGTAGTAGCAGCAAACTGTGCGAGTGTTCCACCCGTGATAGCCATCGTTCCTACTTGGAATGTGGTGTTACCGTTAGCGAAGGTTACGATCGCGTTCGCGCTAAGACCGGCCGAAGGTGTGCGAACAGTGATAGTTCTATTTTCAGAACCGTTGATGTTTGCGTCAAGGATGATAGCGTCTTTGTTTCCGCTCTTAACTGTGAATGCACCGGTGATAAGTGATGTTGATGCACTTACGTTATTCGCTGCGATACTGTTTGTCACAGTCATCGAGTCAGCCCAAACATTGAGCCAACGTGAACCGGTTGAGCCAATGTTGTATGTGCTGGTAGTGCCAGGAATCATTGACGATCCGATTGTGCCAGTGAACTGTGCCGAGCTTGTTACCTTCAGTGTAGCAGTATTTGCTTCAGACAGGTTTACGTTAACATCACCTTGGAAGTCAACCGCACCTTTTACTGTAAGATCACCGTCGACGATCGCGTTGTTACCGACACGGATAGTCTTAGCTACACCCACACCACCGGCAACAACAAGAGCTCCAGTGAAAATTGTATCGGAGTTCGTTGTAAACAGAATCTTGTTCGAGCCCAATGAATCATCAGATCCTACTTCAACTGTACCAGTTGTGATCTCAGGCGCGATTCTAAACTTACCGGTTGTGACGTTAGTATCCAGCGTTGCCGTACCGCCTAGACCATTTCCTGCGATTACTACGGAGGTGTTACCGTTCGTCTTACCAAGGTTAACGGTAGCATTTGCTTGTCCAAGATTCAACGTAGTTGCAGCACCGAATGCGTTTATAGTCGTTGCGGTTGTATTGAATACGTCTTGAGTTACAGCAGTACCAACTACAGTGTTCGAAGCAATCGTGAGAGTACCAGTGCTTGCACCAACATTCAGCGCGGTAGCAGCACCGAATGCGTTTACTGTTGTCGCTGTGCTATTGAATACATTCTGAGTTGTCAGTGAACCAGAAAGTGTTCCTGAGTTGATTGTCGTTACACCACCATTCGCAGAACCAATGTTAACGTTAGTAGTTGAACCGGTGTTCGAACTTGTACCGACGTTAACGGTCTTAGTCATACCGCTTGCAGTTGCACCGGTTGCGATGTTGTATGTAGAGTTCGCAGTGGTAGATCCACCGACCGTGATAGTCTGTACACCTGAGGCGTTACCGATGTTCAACGTAGTGGCCGCACCACCGACGTTGAGTGTGGTCGCAGTACCATTCACAAGGTTGAAGGTCGTAGCAGATGTCGTCAGGTCTCCGCCGTTAACCGCTACGTCTCCAGTGATCACCGCGTTGTTGTTGATCGTTGTGTTACCGGTTGCCGCACCAAGTGCGATCGCAGTAGCAGCACCGAATGCGTTAACAGTCGTTGCAGTTGTGTTGAGCAGAGTAAACGTCGTCTTGTTGGTCGATACCGTACCACCATTGAACGCGAGCGTAGCGTTGTTAAACGTTGCCGTACCAGTCGCAGCGCCGAGGTTCAACGCGGTTGCCGCACCGAATGCGTTCACCGTAGTAGCAGTCGTGTTATAGACGTTCTGTGTTGTCTGTGTACCAACCAATGTTGGGTTATTGATTGTGATTGTACCACTGTTCGCGCCAATGTCAATAGTGGTTGCTGCGCCGAATGCATTAACGGTTGTAGCGTTAGCATCAACAAGGTTGAACGTCGTAGCAGAAGTAGTGATATCACCGCCATTGACCGCTAGGTCGCCAGTGATTACTTCATTCGCGGTGACGAAAGAATTTTGTACGTACAGATCTTTCCAGTTGACAGAACTGCTGCCAAGGGAGTATAATTGGTTAACACCACCAAATAATCCAGAAGTATTTGCTACAATGGCTGTGTTGGATACTGAGTTATTGCTGAAGGTAATATTCAGGTTCTGATAAGCACCATTCGAGCCAGTTACACGAACAGTCTTAGCAGCAGTACCCTTGAGTACTACTTCACCAATCGCTTCAACATCTGCACCAGCATAGACATACATCGTGTGTACGTTGCCGTACTGCTTCGATGCGGATCCGAGGTCAACGGTATTTGCGGTAGGAAGCAGGTCAGATACAAGATATGCGTTAACGGTCAGGCTATCTGCAACCGAGGAACCGATGATCATGTTGTTATCGAACTGAGCTTGAGCTCCAGTGAACAACGCGTTCGCAGTCGAGGTCAGAATGCCATCGATGTTTACGTTAGCATTGAAGTCTGCCACAGCGTTAACATTGAGCGCGTCAGAACCATTGAAGCCGAGCGTGATGATATCTACATTGGCGTTCAGAGTTGATGCAGTGATAACAGTGTTCGATGTTACATCAAGTACTGGACTGTCGATGTCAACTCTGCCACCCGTGAAACTTGCGTCAGTCTTTACAAACAGGCCGCCCGAGTTGATATTCGTATTCGCCGCGCTGATAGTAACAGACTTAGTGGTATTCGCGGTGATACCACTTGTGATGTACATGTTGTTTGCGTTGATGTTGAAGTTATCGGTGTTCGCGGTAACATGAACCAGGTTCGAGTCGCTAAAGATGGCGTTCGAAGTGATGTTCAGATTTCCCGATGTGCTTACCGTACCGCCACGAAGAGCAGTAGTAGCTGTAAGGGTGTTGGCACTGAAGATACCTTCGATCTGCGAGTTACCGGTTACGTAACCACCGACACTCGTGTTTGGCTGGGTGAATGTAGTCGTAGTTAATACTTTCGTGCCCATGTCATAAACAAGAGCGTTAGTAGTGTTAATCCACGTAGCAAATGTATCAGTTGCTTCTACATTAGCACCGGCTTGTACATAAACTGGTTCTGCCATAGTTACTTACTCGCTCCTAAATCTTTTAGCTCTTGGCGAATCTCAGTCATCGTTGCAATAATCATCGCAATATCTTTTTCGACTTTTTCGAGACGCGCTAATTGTTCTTTTCGTTGTCTGTGTTCAGCCAATGCTGCTCTATTAGTATTTATCAACGCACGGGAAGCTGTGTCCCGTGCGAAGTCTTTTTCTTCAGTGCGAATAAGCTGATGCATCATGTTCCTGCGATAACTCTTAGATCTCTTAGGCGTGGAACAACATTATATGATTCTGCAGTTAATACAATCTTAATCGCAAAACACTTGAAGCTAGTGTAAAGTGCTCCAGTTGGATCAAGGTAGTTGATTGTACCGCTGTTACTCCATGCACCTTCTCCAGCAGACTTAGAGGTCGTGCCGAGTTGGTACTCATATTCTCTGTAGTCATCTCTATTTGCAAGTGATGATAGCGCATCAGTTTCTGGACGAATGGCCAAACGAGTCCATTCTGTGGTCGAAGGGTTACGGCTGTCAGTACCAGAAACAAGTCTTGCATATACCGCAATGTTAGTGCTTGTTGGGCGATAAGCACCAAGGATCACGCGAATATCTTCAGCATCCATGCCTTCAGAGAGTTGCACCAATCGAGATACATACCGAGTCTTTGATGTACCATTGCCTGTTAACTCGAGACTATCGTTAACCAAGTTGTTAACTTGATACTCACCAATCATTACATCAGAGATCGTGTAATCAATAAGCGGTGAGGTATCCTTTGTCGTAGAAGAATAGTTGTTCAGGCCTAGGTTAATCTTAAACGAAGTAGTAGCTAAAGCACTCTTACTACGAATCTTAAACCTATCGCTGGTCAAGTAGTTTGTTTTACCAAACGCCATGTTGAGTCCTGGAACAACGGTTGTTCCATTGTATAGATCTGCAGTAATTGAAACACCGGTCTTAGTAAAGTTAGAACGCTGAATCAGCGGTTGGATGTAGCTCATCTGCAATGTGTTAACCGACACAATCGTGCAAGTTGCAGCAGAAGAATCACCGATGATTACGTTTCCTGCAGCGAACACAAGGTTTCCTTGTGCAGTAGAAGCCGCGGTTGATCCACGCAGAATCAAAGTTGCAGGATCGTTTCCATTGTAGTACTGCATGTTTCCGACTACTGACTGGTAGTGAGATAGTCCTGAAGCACTAGTGCTTTGAATAGGCACGTATAGTCTAATGCTGGTATTGCTCAAGATCTGCTTAATCTTATACGCGGTGTATGTGGTGCCGTTCGTCAACACGATGTGTTTTTCTGCGCTATAGTCAGCAGTAAACGTTGTACTCGTACCGGTGATATCGGTTGAACCATTAGTTGTAGCGACAGTACCATTTGCGAATCCAGTCGTCTTTTTGATGAAGACCTGCTCATCACCTTTGAACGTACCGGACAGATCACTTACAGTAAAGAACTCGTGATCGTCGTTCGTCAGTGTAACTGTTCCACTTGCGACGGTGAAATTAGCAGCGTACAACGTGAACTTCAAGTTCTCATTCTGATATGGGGACCAAGTCTTACCGTTAGTGGAAGTGAATAGGACACCTGCGTTTGTGTCTCTTACGATCTTGATACCAGTATCAACATCACTCTCGCCAGTTCTTGCGATCCACACTAAGTAATCTGGGTCGTTCGCATCTGGAGCAATAATGACTGCATATTCAACGCCAGTTTTAACCGCAACAGGTGCATCAAAGACGAATGTTGTTGGAGTCAGGGCGTTTGAACTGATTGTAGAGTTTGGTGCGACGACTGCAGACGCAAGCTTATGTACGCCAGAATAAGGAAGAGCTCTTCCGGTTGGAATTCCGTTCTCTACTTCACAGATTTGAATACCTACACCATTGCCTGCGCGACTTTTTCTTGCAAAGAAGATGTCAATCTTAGTAAGAAGGACGTCAGTATCAGACGAGTTGCTTGGTTCAACGATGAAGGTCTGTGCTACTGGGTCAGATCCACGCGGCTGACCTGCTTGGAAAGTAAACGCGCCAGCATTTGTTATGGTGTCAAACATTGGAGTAGTGATACTCGTTGACATACCAGTCTTTGCGACTTGTATATTAAACGCGCTGTATGTTGTAGATGCGTAAGAAGTCGCAGCGTCTTTATCCGCGATGTCATTCACATCGAGTATCTCTAGTTTTCTATCACCTACGTAGAAGGTATCTGCTGGGATCTTGAACACTGCTCTTAGAACGCCGTTACTGTCACTTACGAACGATCCGCCTGGTTGTGCGGTAGTCGCGACAACTCTTTGTGGAGAGTTAGTTGCGTCTGTGCCATTATAGTCAATAGCGTTGTACATGCTCGACGAGGTAACATCAACACCATCAAAGAAGAACCAAAAACGAGTATTAGGTCTTAATCCAACAGCCTTGATTTGGATATCACGCGATCTCATAAACGGCTTAAAGTTAACGTCAGTTACAAAGTCACCAAGATTTTGTGTGGTCGTTGTACCAGCAGTCGTTTGTAGTTGTGTGGTCACAGTTCTAGTTAGACGATCACCACGACTAGTCAGGTTTATCGTTTGGACCTGTTCTCTTGTTAATGGCACAAACTCACTGAGTGCTTCGGTGAACTCTACGAAAGGAGTTGCAAGGTCGATGTTGATCTGAATGTCCGGTGCTTTCACAGTATCTGGTCCAGAATCATATTCCGGATAGATCGCGATCTTACCTGCATAGTTGTAGTAGCTCGTAGTGCAATTTTTAACTGCAGTGGCGTAAGGCTGTGACACACTGGTCATGGCCACGTCAGTCTTAGGCAGACTTACTACTTTGTTCTTATAGCGTTCAACGTTTGTTCCGCTATCATACTTCAGGCCGAGAGAATATTGACGGATTGAAGGAGTGATGTTAAACAGTTCATTCGCGGCGTTATATTCTCCACCGTTAACATCAGCAAGTGACAGGTCGCTGAAGTTATCAACAAAGATACCATTCTTGAATCGATTGGCACCAGTTGGATCAGTGATCTGGAAGTCTTTCGCTGAGTTTTCAAGCAGAGACAGTGAAGTGTAGTACTCAAGGCTTTGAATACGCTTATCAATACCAGCGATGTCTTTCATCGTGTATCGTTGGGTTTGGTTCGAAGAGATACCGACACCATATTCTGGCTTGCCGAGTCTTGTTGCAGTTGCTGAGTCAAGAGTTGGGAAAGGTGGAACTGTTAGGCGAGCAAGAAGCATACCCTTTGAAGGTTCAGGCGGGAAGCTTGGGTTATCAGAAGGTGTGCCGTTGACGATTTGGAATTCGCCATTGCGGTCAACTATGATGATGTCGTTGCGACCAAGGTAATATGTGTAAGAAGTCTCGATTGCTTTGTTTGGCACAGGAAACTTCGCTGAAGTATAAGCTTCAGTAGAACTTGGGTTTGTAGTTGCATCTGCTGTGACAACAGCCACGTTTGCTGTAGCAGTTGAATATGGTCTTAGGTCGATACAATCGCGCAAGTAGAAGAACGAACCATCGGATGCGGTGTAAGTAGGAATGTTCTCAGTACGAATCTTGTCAGAAGGAAGCAATACCGTAGTGTCGTCAACTGGATAGTTTTTAGCAGACACAAAGTGATCAGAACTACGTGTGAACGCTCTTACTTTAAAGATGAGCTTGTCATTTGCGCCAATCGTGATTACGCCTTTCTTTCTTACAGAAGAAAGTCCATAACGATCGTCGTAATCATTTTTCACTAGACTGAAACTACTTGTTACATTATTCGTAACTTCGTCGTTTGTAGCGTTGGTCTCAAGCGTGGCCCATGCAACGGTATTAGCACCTTTCCATACACCAACGATGTCATACACATCTGGTAGGCCAAGTGAATAGTTACCAGTTACGCCGGCAGAGTTTCCATTGGCTGTGACTTTAACATACGCTGTAGCGAGTGTTTTCTGTGTTCCTGATACTGCTGTTGACTTCGCGTTAAAGTATACCGCAACGTTAACTGATACGGACGCAGTCTTAGCTGTAGTAATTGTTAGAATCTTACGTGTTGCGTCGAGTGAAGCAGCAGTAATCTCAAGAACTTCACCGATAGTGATGTTAGTACCGTCGGCCGAGGTCGCAGCGATTATGATGTCGAGCAAGTTGTCTGGAAGAAGTGATCCTTCCGAATATGGGAATTCATCGTTTCCGGTCAAAGTCAGTGTCAGCGTTGTGCCTGAAAACGAAGTAGTTCTAGACGCTTCGTAGATGTAACTTGTCTGGCTGTCAGCCAATTCTTTGATGAAAGATTTACCCAGAGGGAAGATTACTTTGTTGAAGGTTTCAGCTTCAAGTTTTGCCGAACCTCCGATAAGGTTAACGGTAAAGTCACCATTCAGCGTGGAAGACTTAATCTTGCGTACATCTTCAAACTTCTTACCCGAGTTCATCTTTACTGCAAAGATGTACACTCTATACAATGAAGCACTTTGCTTAGTTAGTGCACGGATTCTTGCAGTACCAATGGTCGCAGCACTACCGTCGACAAGGTTAACTACTTCAAGTGAAGTGACGTCAAAACGTCCTGGTTTGTTCGCAGTGGTAGGAGCAACACTGACGTACACGCCGATGTTTGAAGAAACGTTCTGATTCGCTACGTTAGCGGTAGTGGTTGCGTCAGCAATTGGTAGAGCGATTTCATTGAGTAGTTCAACTCTCATACCATCAACGTACGCAAGACCTGCACCGATGTATGCATTGATCTTTGTTGAATCAACTGTATCTGGAGAGGTGTACACATCAAAGCGATTAACAACGTAGTCACCAGATTCTTCTGATGTTCTACGCTCCATCTCTTTTTCAATCTTGTTGTACTGTGTACGTATACGACGGCGAACAACCTTCCCATTTGCATATTCTTGAATAGCAAAGAAAGTATCGTCTGCGCGAGCTTCTTCAATTGTCAATACACTCAGCGAAGGAAGCAACTGAAGACGATCAGCACCTGGAGCTTTTTCATTATTGAAGCCCGAGGCGTTATCAAGAAGGCTTGAGTCAACGTCACTGGTGATAAGATTTTCTTGTGTTTGGAATCCTACTACAACGTTATCTGGTTGAGTGCTGTATTTTGATACGATTGTCAGTTCATCTTGGAAGCGGATAAAGTTACCCTTCTGATAGATGATACCTTCACCACATCTCACACCGTATCCCGCGCCCACCGGCACAGCTCCTGCTGCGTTGTCGATACTTGTCGTAGCGATCGTCACAGTGTACTTGTGATCAGTGTAGTCACCGTTAACATCGCGGGATTTCAACGTAAGTTCTTCACCTGCAGAGAAACGACTTACGTTGTTTCCAAGAGAATCTTGTGCGCCCTTCGTGTACTTGATGTACAGCGTATTGAGGTTAGGCGACTGAGTCTCAAGGCCGTACACTGTGTAGATGATAACACCTTCTACGCCATTAGCACCAAAAGCTTTAAGCCCGACATACTGGTTAATGTCAGTAGAGATCTCGTTACCAAGAGGGTTTTTAGCGATATCACGAATCTTAACATACTCAAGCTTCGACTCTTCAACGAAGTTACCACCTTCAATGATAGTACCTTCAGTAAGAATGTTATCACCAAATCTTTCAATTTGATTCTGTAGAATCGTCTGCAGCTGAGTCACTTCACGTGCCTGAAGCGCTACACCTGGCTTAAACAGAACTCTGTGGTAGTTCTTAGTCTCATCAAAGTCGTCAAAGTATGGCGACTCATTGAAGTTGGTGTTAAGACTCATTTGTTAGTACCTCTTAGAATTCAATAATAAGCTTAATGCGTTCAGTCTGGTCTGTATCTCTTACGATAGGCACAAAGTTTTCAACGTATAAGAATTCACCGGAACCATCGACGATCTTAGAGTTTGAACTATCGATTCCATTCAACTTTGCAACAGCCTGAGATGTTTGACCCTTAAAGCTATTTATTGTGTTTGTTTCAATGTCGCTCAAAGTAAACGTACCATTCACATTAGTAAGTGCAATCGTTCCTGTACCAACCGTGCCGGAGTTAAGAATGACTTCGTGCACAGCGCCTGTTGCAGTTGCATCGAAAGTGTTGTCATAATCTATGACCGTAGCAGTTTCACCTGATGTAGCACCAACAATCGCGGTGTTCACAGTAAAGTAACTGGTAGGCGCCGAAAGCGTAAGAACGTTTCCTACACGACCAATGACCGTGCCTGTAGCGGTGTTAGTCTCAGTCGTTTGAGTAACAGTCTCGCCGTCTTCAAACTTATACGCTGCATCAATGCCATTCAAAGTAAGTTTGATTAGATCGACCAACAGAGTCTTATTCAGACCTGATTGAACGACTATCTCGTCTTGAATGAATCCAGTGTCAAGTGGTCCATCAACATCTACTTCAACTTGATAGATGTTTCTTTGATCGAAAGTTTCAAAACTTCTGTCAGTCGACTGTACATATCCAAGAACGGTGTTCTTATCGGCGAACAATGAGATGCCGGTGTTTGCGATGTAATTGTTCGAGGTATCTTTAGAAGACGAAGCAAAGAACCCGTAGATATTTCCAACTGTGATTGTGTCACCGGAAACCGCTGTAACCGTACCTCTAGCACCCGTGGAAGCTTGATAGATTACATCGGTTGTGTCAATGTTTGATACGGTAGCTGTGAATGATAGGTTAGCTGTCTTAAACAGTGGATCTTTGATGATTGAGATCTTTCTGTAGTCGTTAGTCGCCGGAATAGTGTTTGCTTCACTTCCAGTAAACGTCATACCGATGCCTAGTTTTGTAGCATACAGTTCATTCACCGGATCTGAGCCATGTCCGTTTGGTGGAGCGATGATAACTCGAGCAACCACAGTTGACACCGTCGTCAGCGCAGAAGTACCCGTACTTCCGATCACTTCAATAGTTGCGTAAGTGTAATCACTACCACGATCAACGATAACGATCTCACTAATCGATCCGGTGTTAGCATCTACAATTGATCTCGCGCGGGCGTTCTTACCGTCACCAGAGATGAATACCTTAGGTGAGATGATGAATGAACTTGTTCTATCTGGCACGGTTACGAACGGTGAGTCAAGTACAATGACTTTTTCTCCGCCCTGCACGAAGTAATCGGTGATAGTTCTGATCTCTCCGTCACCCGGACCATTATTGATATAGATCGAGCTGTTCTCATAGAAATAATCGTCTGATGATAGCGGATCGTCAGATGAATTTGATTCGATAGAAAAGATGAGAGGATCACCGCCTACGCCTGATTCTTTGAACACACCAGATGCAAAGTTACGATATGACAGACCTGGATCTTCAATGATGATAGTATCGATCGCGCCTGAGACTGCGTTAGCCGTGACGTCAACGTTTTCAATGACCGGGAAGTACGAAGGTGTAGCGAACTTGAGGTACTCAGTAGGAGTTACTGTGTACATGTACTTCCATTCATAACCATCGTTTGTGCGATAGTACAAATCTGAAGGCGAAGTTTCAGAACGTTTTGGTTGTTCAGTAGAGGCAACACCGCCATTGTTATTCAAGCATTTGAATACGTGGTACTCGCCGGACTCGTACGACACTACATAGAAGTTCTTTTGATCTAGATCAGTGGTGTCTGTATCATACATCTCATAGACTGTGCCAGAAGTCCACGTAACGTTTCTGATCATCGGCTTAAGATCATCCGCAGTGATATGCTTACCGAATAGTAGTTCATCATAGAGTTGGTAGTGGGTGCTTCTTACATCGGTTGTTAGATCTGGCGGTGAAGAATCATTCGCAAACTTGATGCTACGGTGTGCGCCGAGAAAATAGTATGCATCTGGTTCTGCAACGTGCTCGATGAAAGACTTGACCTGATTGGTCTTAAAATTGGTAGTAAGTAGCTTCATCTTTTATCCCTTACATCGCAGTCGTTCTACTAGTTTCAATCATACTCGTGCCATCCGATACGAAGTCGATAGCAAAGGTCTTAGCTGTTACCGTACCTGTCGCGAGTGTGCCGGTTGTTACAAACCCTGTGCCAAAGGTGATCGTGTATGAAGTCGTGCCACTGGTCGCAACGATAACAGTTGCCCTTGACCCAGCAGCTGCGACAGTTGTCGTGTATGTCGCAGTCGCGGTAGGTGTTACTTTTACGACTGCGTTTGTTGCGAGTGCCATGGCGGTCGTACCGTTTGCAAGAGCAGCGTACTTACCTGCAATTTGTGCACCACCAGTGATGTTGCCCGTCACCGAAAGTGTACTGCTGATCGCTGCGTTTCCAGACACATAAAACTTTGCTGGGTCAAGCGTAGCTGTACCAATCGAAACTTGACCATTGAAATAGTTTGGAGCAGTACCACTGGCATAGAAGTTCCATGAGTTACCGCCGCCAGTTGCGATAGGGTGTGCACTTCTATAACCAAATACGGTCTTGCCGCTTGTGACGGCTGATGCTGTACTCCCTTCAGCTGTAAAGCCATAGTTTGATGTAGCACCAACCAATGTTCCGCTTGCAACGAAACCATACTGCGTAGAAACAGTTGCCTGGGCACCAATTGTGCCCTGAGTTGCGTTAAAGTGGTGTATTGCAGTTGCCGTGAATGCGCTATCAGCAACAGTTGGTACACTTCGAAATACAAATGCAGAAGTGGTAACATCACTTTGTATTGCAGGTGCCGCATAAACAGAATAAGAACTAGACGAACCAGTCATATTCTTTTGAACATAAAGGGCAACGTTGACTCCGCCAGTACCACCTAGGCCAATATTGCCATCTTCGCGAATTCTCATGCGTTCTGCGAGTGTTCCGCTGTTAACCGTTGAGAATGTTATACCACCCTTTTCAGCCGCGCTCGTTGGAGAGGTGATATAAGAACCAATTGATGCATATTCAACGTTCGCCGCGAGAGAACTCTTTCCGCGGAACACTATGTACCCAAGATTGTCGCTAGCAGCAGGAGATGCGCTGTTTCTAAAGAACACGATGTCAGGTGCGGCGGTGGCACCGGCGTCCGTGCTTGTGACAATGAGTGCGTCGTTGGTTCCGCTCGTCGTAATGGTGATCGCACCATTACCAACCATGTTCTTCAATTCAGAAGCAGAGATACTCTTTTCCGCAGTAGCACTTGCATCATAAATCAGAAACAAGTCGTTATTGGCAACTGCTGTGCCTGTAAGTGGCGTCAATTGGCTAATCGTGGTATTTGCCATTATACTTCAGTCTCCCTACGGACATTTAGGTTGTCACCCGATGTGGTAACAATGATCAATCCTGATTGTGTGACCAGTTGATTAACTACTGGCTTAAATTTAACTATGCTGCTTTCAACAATTTCTGGCGCAGACGATATATTCGAATTCTTAACAACACTTCCAAACATCTGTGTTCCAGCAACGTGGAATACATTACGAAGAATCGATTCATATTTGCTTAACGACAGACCTGATAATACATCATAAGAATATTCTTGATAGTATTTATTGTCATGAATTCGCTTCTCCGAATTCAAGTGAGAATTTGTAGATCTCCAGTATCCCTGCGAAGTGCCCTGATACTCAGCATAAGTTTTTGCTGTGATGATGTAGTTGTTATCGCCAACAGACTCGAGCGTAACGTTACCACCTTCGATGTATCCAAAACCAGAGTCTAGAACTTCGAGACCCGTTGCAACACCTGATGCAGAGATTGCAGTTCCTGTTACGTTCGCGTTATCGCCGATGAAAGCAGATGTAGGATCGCCTATGACTGTCGATACTGTTGCTCTAGCATTCGTGCGTGATCCGTAGATCGGTTGGGTGTTATCGATAGCAATCGCCATGCTTCGTCTTCTCAGGAAGACTTGACCGGTGCCGTTTACGATGTTCGTCGCTTTCACTACGCCCTTTACGAAGGTCGAGTTGTTGATGATCTGTACAACATCTTCGCCTATCACGAAAGAACCATTCGTCACGTTAGTAACGTTGAGAATCAGGTCGCCTCTCTGATACGAAGCGATCCACTTATTTCTTACCTTTACAAATGGATCAGCTGTGTACTCTGTACCTGGGTTAATTTTGTTGAGAATAGCGATTCGACCTACATCCATGATACTGGTGTTAAGTACGTCACCGATAGTGTTGTAGTACTCAGCGTTAGGGTTCTTTGGGAAACCGTAACCGTAGTTCATCACGATCGATACGTTTGCACCAGAGCCATTCGGAATAGTCACCGTAGGCGGTTGGTAGTAACCTGATCCGTAGGATGTTAATACAATACCAGTGATCGATCCTGAAGACACTTGAATGTATCCAGCAGCAGATGCCCGTGGATTTCCTCCAGCGTATCCACCACCAGTAAACGTAAGTGTTGCTCCGTCGATGTAGGTCGAGCCACCATTGTTTACGTTAATCTCTTGAACATATCCATAACCAGATCCTTCACCATTGATCTTGATCTTAGTGTAAGGAACACCTGCTAGGTTAGCTTCACCTACGATATCCGTGTAGGTAGTGACACCGGTTTCGACCTCAGAGATTGAACCGACAACAAAGTCTGCTGAGCGCCCACCGGGAATTCTCGTGATCTGATTCGTGATGTTGATGATGTCGTTGTTTGCATCGAGTGGAGGACTGATCATAGTCTCATAGCTACGATCAGTTCTTACATATGATGGGTATAGATTAGCCGAGCTGAAGTAGAACGGACCAGTGTTACCGTGCAAACCGATTGACTCTTCGTCTTGACCAATGACTATAGCGTCTACTGTTACATCATCTGCGCTTCGAATCACACCGTTCGCGGTCTGTACACCATTACGGTAAACCGTGATAGCACCTGTTGCAGAACTCGAGTTGATCGTGTATACTAGATCTGTCTGATCGCCTTTGACCTGCTTACTGTTGTCAAACGTACCATACAGCACCTTTACTGAGATGGTGTTACTGCTGCTGTTGACCGCAGTGATTAGACCTTTTGCCCCGATGTCAGCATTCAACGTTGTGACGTCAGTGATGAGGGCATTGGCTGAAGCAGTTTTAGCGAGAGTGTTTGCGCTGAACTCACCCCAAGACTTATCGATCACCAGCACAGTCGCGTTTGCGCTTTGAATAGTACCAAATGCATATGCAGTGATTACTTCATATGTTCCAGCATTAAACGTAATCGATCCAGATGTAGCCGGCTTCTTGTTAATTGTGATCGTACTATTCACTGCATCTACAGAACGAATGGTTGTACCTGCGGTAAAGGCACCTGTTCCGGAGACTTTCGTCAACGGCTGACCAGATACGAGTCCTGCAGTAGAAGATACACTGGTGATGACGAAGGTATTCGCATCGATGGTGCCATCAATATTCGTTATGTTCGTGCCGTAAGTTGCTTTCGTCGTCTGATCTAATGTATCACCGACGTTGAACGTACCAATCGCGTTGGTGTAAGTAAGATAACGAGTCGTCTCTTCAGTGACTGTCTCTCCAACCTGAAGGCCGATGGTGTTGCTATTGAGCACTATGGCACGCTGATCAAGATACGTACCATCGCTGACTAGAATGGTCATGGTCGCATTACTTGACGCGTTACTCGTTGGAAGAGTATTACTGGTCTCTGTGTCGTAGTAAGTATTCGAGATCGCTACGATGTAACCATTCGCGACGAGTGTGCCACCCGACGTCTTAGCTGTGACGTAGTTACCAATCGCTGCGTTGGCAGTGAAGTCTGCTGCACTGATTACGTCGACTGTCTCAAGAGTCTGATAGACTCGTTCATAAGGATAATACGAAAGATCTGGGTTGTCAACAAACAATATTGCACTTGATACATACACGTCAGTTGAGTCAGTAGTCGTGAATCCCCAACCACCATCTATGATTTTGAAGTCTACACGACCTGTTGCATCGATGATGCCCGATACTTTGACTATGCCGCCATAACCTTCAGTTGTAACAACTTTGAATCTGTCGCCAACCTTGTTGTCACGACCACCTAGAACGATATCTAGACTCGTCATCGAACCTTTTACGCGAGGCGCGTTTTGTGACGTACCATCATCACTAATCTTTTCACCAGCAATAAATGTTCCGCGGATAGCACTGAGGTACATCACGTCAAAGACTTTGCCTTTGACTCTCTTTCTCACTACGCTCTCAACAAACGCCTTTGCACCGGACTTAAGCCCAGTGATCTCTTTGTTGAGATATGATTTGTTTCGTGATGCAATCGTTACTTCTAAATACGAAGGCTTATACCACGATGAGTCAGATAGTCTAAGAACATCTTCGCCTGGATAGTAGATCGATACGTCTTCATTAAAGAGCAACTTCATCAGAAGACTGAGAGATTCTTTTGAACCCTTTGATCTGTAGTAGTTAACGATGTTCTTAATCGCAAACTTCGTATCAGTGGTAAACTCAAATGGGAAGTCAGCTAAGTACGCTTCTTTGAATGAAACTAGAAACTCATCGAGAGACGTATCAATGTCTCTCATCTCAAACATCTGTCGACTTAGTTTAAGTGAGTACTTATCGTTTGATTCCAAGAATTCGTAATACGCGCGAATGAAGGCTACGAGATTCGAGCCTTCTTCACGATAGAATTCTGGAAACTGATTCTCAACAAGTTGAGAAATGTTTTTTGAGAAGTCGACGATGGTCATTCATTAAACTCCGACTACATTGATGATTACGTCTGGTGTCTCAATGTCGCTATATGAAGTTCTTATCGAGAGGATTCTATTCTTTGGTGCGGTGATTGTACCATTAGAAGTACGACCCATCAGTTTGATCTCAGACCCTTGATACGCAGTAGGAATGAAGTTTTTGATGATTACTCTGCCAGCATCGTAGTCAACTGAGCCAATCGATCTTTTCACTATCGTGAATGAAGAGTTCTGGTACTTCACAATGTTTAGTACACCTTTTCCATCATCCATCATAAATACGGTGTTTCCATCATATGTAAATGAAGAGGTTCTAACAGCCGAACGGTGTGATTGAATAGGTTCACCTTCATTGATAAGCTGATTCTTAATCAATGTATTCTTGAAAGTAACATCAAACGTGTTAGACATCCCCAAGGTAGGCACGAGTGGAATGAATGGCATTGTGTCTAGGTCAGTTGAAAGAATGTTGACATCACATCCATCGATTGCGGCTGAGAGCTTAGACGGTCTAAGGGTAGCCTTAAAGTCATTCAGATGCGTGTTGTTATAAGCAGTGATCGAATCAAGAACCTTTGATGCAATCGCAGATTCACCTAGTGATGTCTTCTTTGTGTCGTAGTAAACAGTAGCGCTGAGTTGAACGTGCATAAACTCTGGAGATACGATGATTGGTTCAATACCAACAGGAGTCTTATCTGAAAGATACGTTGCGTACTTGACTTTGTTGTTTTCAGACACACCGTCTGCGTTCATGACGTCAACCGCTACAACGACTCTTCCATAACGCGGTGGAGTGAGTTCTTCACCACCATAGACGGAGATTGCTTGAATCTCGGGATAACGAGTTTTAAGAAGGATCTCGTAGTCTTTCTCAGTAACGGCACGATCTTGAACCTGAATAGATCTTGGCGCGTAGTACTTGATCGACTCAATGTCTTCTCTCTCAGCACCACCTTCAGAGATGTTTGCTAGACTGACAGTAGCAGTATAAGCACCGACCTTGTCAGCGACTGAGTATGTGTTAACGTCATTCGCTTCTTCGCCGTTTGTCACCATGTACTCTACTACAAGCACATTTCCTGCAACAGGCTGAGCACCAAACTTATCACGGCCAAAGATCATCTCGTACTTATCGTTGTCAGAGCCTTGAATATAGAAGACAGGGTCTGTCGTCTCTACACCAAAGATGCTGTTACGCAGAGTGTACTCAGTCGACGTTGTTGACGCCGAGTTCTGCTTCAGTTGTAAAGTGATGGTGTTTGTGTTGATCTTACTGTTGCTGAGAATGAAACGCTGAGTTGAGTCATTCGTCACAGTGAAGTACTCGGTGACCCAAGTTCCTTCATAGATATCAAGATTCGAATACTTATATACGCCATTCACCGGAGTGACTGTGTAGGAATTGAGTGTATAGAACGAGAACGACTTCGTTCCACATTGAGCGATGAACTTAGTCTTGGCTGGGATGATCGCGAATGCAGGAGCACTTTCAGCCGGAACGTTAAGTGTTACGTTGACCAAAGCTCGAGCGCTTGATCTTGAGCGAGGAACATAGTTCAACGCCTTTGCATGAGACACAACAGACTCTTTCAGCTGTGCTGAATCGAGGAACATCTCATTGATTGCCATGTTCGTATAGAAGTTATTCTGGAATGTATTGTACGCCAACACATCGAGCATAACGTTCATGTTAGAACCTTCAAAGTTATAGTCTTTGAAGAGGGTCTGACTCTTTAGATATGTTTTCAGGTTTTCTTTAACCTGAGCAAAATCAAGTTCAGCGATTTTTGTTGTGGTCATTATCTTACCCTGTCGAGTGTTAGTGTGAGAACTATTGGTTCTTCTCTATTTATGATGTTGAACGTGATGGTGATTGAGATGTCGTTGTTATCAATCCCGCTGATAACGTCGATGCCAATCACGCCTGCTCGAGGTTCATAGTTTTTAAGCGTAGTACGAATCAACTCTTTCGCTATAATCAAACGGTCAGGAGTGAAGTTTTCAAAGAGTAGGTTACGGATATCACATCCTACGTCTGGTTGAAACAACCTTTCGCCACGATTCGTCATGATCAGATTCTTAATCGATTCTTTTACCGATTGCTCGTCTGATAGTTTAAGCAGATCGGCATTGACTGCACTAACGGCCATGGTTTTATACACGTCCGAGTAAATCTCTTTTCTTCGTGATAGAGGTGTAATAATCGCCATGACTTAGCCCTTTATGGTTATTTATTGTGCGTTGCTTGAAGTCAGTTGCGAAGACGCAATCGCTGCAGCTGGAGTACCATTCAAGTGACGGTAAATCGCTTCTTTGATCTCTGATGGAATACGACCTTCGCCACCAACGCCTGGATCATTTGGCCACCATCTAACGGCACCGACGTCGATGTGTGTGAAGTTGTCTCTCGGGTAGTATTGAATACCACCGAGTCCTTGAGAACTCGCTAGATCGACAAATCGGGCCTTCTGACTGGTCGTCAGTGATCCCATGCTTACGTCAAGTGCTAGGCCTCTCATGTGCAAGCTTTTCTTTGCTGCGTTTCTGATCGAAGCGTTTGCCTCTGGACTACGATAACCACACGTGACTGTGAAGTTCTCTCCCATCGCCTTTGCGATTCTGAACAACACTACATACAACATAGACTCGCCATAGTTGATAACATACGACCAACCACCTGACTTGTCGTTCTCTCTTTGTATAGTCTTCGAGCTGTGACTAATCGTGACTCCAGAAGAAGTCGCAGTACCGGTGCTGAGAATCTGTTGCAGAACCTTTTTCTCTTCGTCAGTGATGTTTGGACTACGTAGGTGTGAAGCAGCACCCATGTTAGCTGTGTTTTCAACGGCTTTATTGACAATCGCACTACTCTGTTCTGGTGCCATACGTGGGTTACCAGCTTCAACTGACTTAGCGATCTGATCGTTCGTGAACTGCTGTAGTGAAAACTGTTGTAGCGTAAAGAAGTTGAAGGCATTCGTGATTGCATCAAGCGGAGACTGCATGAACGAAGTGATAGAATCAGCGAGTTGGCAGATGATCATTAAGATATGGGCAATTGCCTTTGGCGTGATATCTTCAAACTGACCAGCAACCTTTGCGATAATCTCTTCGATCTTTGCCTTAATCGATTCGATAGTTAGATCTGAAAAGAAGCTCTTCGCTTTCTCAATCTTCTTTAGGAATCTACCAACTGCGTCTTTTACTTGGAATCCAAAAGACAGGATCTGATTAGCAAAGTTGTTGAGTTTCGTCAACATTCTTTCAACGAGTTCATCTACCATGCTAGTCAATAGAGTCTTCCACGACATCAGCTGCGATAGGATCGAGCCAAGAGAGAAGTTCATCAGATCACTTAAGAGCTTCGCGCCCGAAGACAAGAAGCCAATCACTTGAGACAGTGCGTTAACGATACTTGAACAGCTACTTCCAGCATATTTTGATCGAGCAAAGTTGTTGTCTTGGTGATACTCGAGCAATTGATAAACGATAGTGAGTTGTGAAGAACCCGTCGGCAGAAACGATATCTCGTTAAGATCAAAGTCAGTATAACCTGCCCACTCAGTAAAGTCTGCGATGATAGAAGGCGTTAGTTGTACAACTTCGAGGATGGGATACGTCCCATCTTTAGGTAGCTTATTGATCAAATTGCTCGTGGTCGAGGTAACCAGTTTAGAATCTCGTCGCGACAAAGGATTGGACTCATATCCAATTCTCTGATCAATAGTCATGAGTCTCGCACGTGCCTGCTCAGGCGAGAGTATGCGCGGAGAAAATTTAGAACCAATTGAATCGTATGTATTACAGCTCATTTCTTACTCCGTGAATGGATCGTCGACGTCAGTAGCACTTGCACCACCTGACGAATAGTTAACTGGCATCTCAGTGTCAACTACGTAAGCAGGAGGTGATCCCAGTGCAGAGACGTTTGCGGCTTTTGCTGCAGCGGCTGAGCTACTCTTTCCAGAGTTAAGGTGTACTTCACCTGCATCCATTGCGATCTGACTACCGCCCTTTACACTAAAGCTAGTGCCATCGAGTTTTAGCGCACCTGCAGACTTGATGTCAAGAGTCTTGCCTGTAAAGTATGTTGCTGCTCCACCGTTGATGTGGGTTTCACCGAGCGATTGCACTGACAACTTACCAGCTGAATAAAGATCAAGTGTATCAACCTTTGCACTCATCGCGATTCGAGTTGAAGAAAGGTCAATGCCATTTGCTGCGTTGAGATTGATTGCACCACCTGCTAAGATGTTAATATCTTGTCCACTGACGAGATCAATACCGGCTGCGCTATTGATTACTGTCTTACCACCTGATACGCCGATAGTGTATCCCGACCTATAGACACCTTCCTTTGCACCATCAAAGACCTCGATCGAGTTCTCATCTGACGTAAGGACGATGTCACCTGCAGCACTAATCGTAACAGATCCGTCTGGTGCAATCGTGACTCTTGCACCCGATCGATGAATGATGTTAATGAATTCTGAGTTTGGGTTGCCACCGACTTCAACGTAGGATCCACCGTACGTTGTCTGCCAAACAGCACCTCGAGTAGTACCAGAGAACGGTACGCCTGGTTCATTCCAGACACGGCCCGAGGGCATCTGTACGCTTTGTCTGGCCATACCCACTGCGTTCATGTAAGGAGTGTTCTCTAGGCCCTCTCCGTTCATCTGAGAAGGTAGTACAGTGCGTCCGTACGTGTTCATGACGTCGCTCGCACCTGAGCGGACGAAAGGATTCGAGTCTTCTGCTACGTTAACTTTTACCATGATGTATCCTTACTGTGCGCGAGTGACGGTTTTAGAAGATGCAACCACACACTGCGAAATTCGTTTTTCGTAGTCTTCAACCAACTTGCTGTTGCCACTTCCACCGCGGCTTCCGACATACTGACTCTTAATAGAATCGGCAGGATTCTCGAACTCGAGAGTAAACCAATCAGCTGCTTCGGCTGCAGTGGCAAACTTTCTTGATTTGTACGACTGGCCGAGTGGATCTTCGTTGATCGCGTAGTTAATCTGCCCGACTGGATTCGTCTGCCAATCTGGAACTGCAGATTGGAAAGCAGACTTACGTGAAGGATATGTATATTGGAACAGACCAATGCCACCGCCTCCGCCGTATTCGTAAACACCAGGATTCAGGTTAGACTCACGATGCATGTTGACCAACACACCAATTGCTTGGTTGTGATCAAGCCCAGTGCCGAGAAGGCTGTTGTAGGCTTCACACGGATCCATAGATGTAGTAGTCAGAGGTTGGATCTCTGGGACTTCTACGACACCGCCAACATCATATGGCATCGAACTGTAGATGCCACCACTGACTGCACCGACGATCATTGGGCGCTGGGCGTCTCGGCCGTCCATAAAGAATCCTAGGACAACTTGACCGACCTCTGGCCACATGAAGGCTTTGTTGAAGTTGGTGTTAACGATCCATGCCCAAGGTAGATCCTCGGTCTGAATGATGTTCTCGGCAGCAGACGGGTGATAACCAAATGCTCTTACCTTTAAGCGACCATTCCCCGCAGCTTCAACCTTTTCAACTACACCAATAAACCACTCAGGATTAAAACTCATTTTGAAACTCCACCACGTGTTAGTGTTAATGCCTGTGTATATATGTTACCATCGAATATCGATTGTGCAGATTCAACGAAGTACAATCCACTTCTCTCTTCATCAATAGTAGGAGCACTGGTGATTGCGTTGACGTGTTTCATAAAGGTAATATCAACAGTACTACCCGCGAATAGATCGTTTCTTCCGTATATCACTGCGTTAATAGCATTGTTGTTTTGGTTCATGAAATACATTGGCTTGACTGTAGTTAGTTCTTGATAACGCATATCATTGCCAGCGTTGTCGACAGCGTTAAACACAAAAGATTCTTTCTCTTTCTTCATGTTCTCGCTGATGAAGCTTTGATCATGTCGAGGAGCAAGATACTTTGACTCCCCGCTGTTGTTGTATTGAGTAGTGTAATCATATACGTAGTCGTTAACGTTCATTGTCGCGAGATCAAATTCGTATGTTCTACGTTTATAAGCACCGTTTACAATGTAGTCAATCGTGTTGACTCTTGTTCCAAAGTCAGCACTGATGATGTATCTCATCGCAGCAGCACCTGCCTCTGGACTAATAGACGCAGAGTAGTTACGATAAAACTTAAGGATTCCCCGTTCAGGCTCAAGTCTATTTCCAGTGCCCATCACGAGTTGAGACTGAGTTAATGATCTCATATATTCGATCGTAGCGAAGAAAAACTTATCGCGTGCTTCAAAGAATCTGAATGTCTGAGATGACTCACCTTCACCTAATGGGTTTGTATCAGTCCATGCGTTGCGAGAGAACAAGTGCATAGAACCTTCGGGATTCATCTTTGGAACGACGATGTCACGGGCGTTGCTTGTATCTTCAACACTGATTAGCTTATTGACAAACGGAAACTTTTTCGTGATGTGAGCAGGGATCTTATCTCGCATGTACTCAGCATAAAGATCTTTCACATAGTTACTAATCTTGTCTCCAGTGTAAGCTCTTTGAACACGGTAATCTTCTGAATAGAACTTATGTGGCGTAGTGAAATGTATCGTATAAGCTAAGAAGCCGGACTTCTTCTCGTCACCATAGTTGATGTTGTCCACGGCGTAAACAGCGTAAAGCTCTTGTCTTTCAACTGCGTAGTAGTCTTCATACACAATCTCAAGAAGCTCTTGACCATTGATACCTACATTCGCAAATGAATCGAGTATGCCATTCGAGTCAACGATCAAAGCCGATCCACGCAATGTACCATTCGACATCGACTCAGTGATCTCGAATCTATGCATTGACATCGTGAGGTCGACACTATAAGCTAAATCATAGCTCCATAGCTTGAAAGTCTTAAGCGTATACGAGCCTGGTTGATTCAAATTAGGCATTCAACACCTTCACTAGATCTGCTTCGACCATCGCAGCGTAGTCTTTATTCACGAGCCAAATGACTCTACGATTTTCATTTTGTTCAATCTCATATTCATATGTACGAACAATTGTCCACTGAGCTTGAATAATGTTTGGATCCAACAAGTAAGTGTCGTACGTGATCAGAGTCTCTTGGTCAGCATTGTTCTGGCAATGTACTATGTTCGTGTCGATGTTAGTAGAAGTAAGGAACTCATCTACATATCGATCGAATGTTTTAGCGCCTGTTCCAACAGTAGTAAGGCTGATCGCAGTACCACTTCTTGCGTTTGCAATTGAAGAAGCTACCTTAAACGAGTTGTTGTCGATGCGAATGATGTAATAGCGTGTGCCGGTAGTTAAACCGCCAATTGAACCCGTGAACACAGCAGGATCAGTAGTCTTAAACCCATGATTCGTTGCGGTGATTGTATTACTAGCAACAGACTCTACAGTTGCCTGAATAGCATGCTTTTTACGAATCGTCTTTTCAAAGTCTTCGTTCTTTAGAACCCATTGCGTGTAAGGATCAACGATGTTGTTTGCCAAATAGACAAGCCACACCTTATTCACATCGCCATAGTAGTAATAGGCGACATCTTCAGGACGATCGTCGTTATTGATTGTGTATGGAAGAAACAGGTATGGGTCATTAAGCAGCGTGTCATTGATCTTGACACGACGAGTGATGTCTGTTACTCTCTGATCATCATACACGATAGTCGGAAAATATCTGAAGTACTTTGACATAATGTTTCCTTAACCGAGTGTTGTTTCTGAGTAATCTGCCGATGTATGAATATCTGCTTCAAGAATGCTAACAACGAGATTGACTACGGATGGCTTTGAACCGGTTTGACCCCTATTCAAAACGAAACCACCTTGTGGTGTGTAATCGACCTGAATCTGAGATATCATCGCGGTTTTGAACTTCGGGAAGTGTTCAGCATCAAGGCCTGTAAAGAAGATGTCAACCATGCTAGGATACTTGAACAAACCTCTTGACAATGTACCACTAAACTGTGTTGAATCACCACCACCAAGTACGCTTTCGTATGTTGGCAATGAGTGACGCTTAAAGGTCTTAATGATATTACGGATGTTGTTCGCTTCCGTCTCATTGTTTGGAATAAGAGTCCAGTCGAATTGGTATTGACGAACACCAACACCACTAAACACTAATGCTTGGTGTGGATTCAATGCAGTGCCAGTTTCTGCTGATAGACCACCTTCAATCGCCGGCGTTAAGAAGTTGAGACCTGCACGAGATGCGAACAACGAAAACTTAGTGATGGAGTCAGCACTCGCTCCAGTGATTGCACTTGAGACGCTGTCTGCGACTTGCTTGCCAAGGTCTTTGAAGTCGACCTCTGCGTTAAGTGCGCCTTTCGTGAGGTTGTATAGATCCCGAGTAGCAGAACCGGTGATCCCAAGTTTCTCAGACTGAAGGTCAAGCGAGGTGTTCTCTTGCAAGGTCTTTGGCAGTGGAAGGCAGATCGAGCCTTGAGGATTTTCTACGCTACTACCGATAGCTCCGGTTATGTTACCGCTTCCTCTACCGTTCTGCGCAGCGTCGTAACTCTTGAAGTTGAAGATCATCGAGTGAGAACCCACTTCTTCAGGATAGCGCAGAGACTCAGTCGTGCCTTGAGCGGCTCGTCTCGCGTTGTTAATCACTGTCTCTGCTGGTATGACCATATTCGCCATTACACAAATTCCTATAAATACGTGGAGTTTTAAGTATTTATACGGTAAGTCATGGCTACGTACTATCAAGGAAAGTTCAGACCGAAGAACCCTCACAAATATAAGGGCGACTCGTCGAACATCATCTACCGATCGAGTTGGGAGTTAAAGCTTTTCAATTACCTCGATCAGCATCCGAGTGTGCAAAAATGGTCAAGTGAAGAGTTTTTCATTCCATACATCTCGCCTATTGATGGCAAGTGGCACAGATACTTTCCTGACGTTTACGTAGAACAGATAAATACAAATGGAAAGAAACAAACTGTTCTGATCGAAGTAAAACCCGATGCTCAAACTCGCCCGCCCGAACTAAAGAATCGTCTTACTACTAAGGGTAACATCAGCCGACGTTACTTGAACGAAGTAAAGACATGGGGCACGAACGAAGCGAAGTGGAAAGCAGCTCAAGAGTTCTGCGTTGATCGAGGCTGGACGTTTCAGATTCTAACGGAAAAGCAACTGTTCGGGAAGTAACATGGCAAGTATATTTGATGAGGTGTTAACCAAAGGTGTTCGCGCAGGACAGATGCCTGCACGTACCGAGGACGCCCGCAAGTGGTACCGTGACACCGCACAGTCATACAAAAGACTTGACGAACGTAGTCTCATGAAGTCAGACACCGAACGTCTGACGAATAGAATCATGATCGGTTCGATGTATATGTACTACTACGATCCGAAGCACAAAGCAACTCTGCCATACTATGACCGGTTCCCTCTCGTGTTTCCATATAAGAAAGTGCCGGGTGGATTCATGGGAATCAACCTTCACTATCTTCCATTGACGTATCGAGCAAAGCTTATGGACGCACTGTACGACGTGTCAACGAACCAAAAGTTCGACGAGACGACGAGACTCAAGATGAATTACAGTTTGCTCAACAGTGCATCAAAGTTCAAGTACTTTGCCCCATGTGTGAAGCACTACTTGAACGAGCAGGTCCGTAGTCGTTTTCTGTATGTCTATCCATCGGAGTGGGACATATCACTCTTCCTGCCTCTCGAACGCTTCCAAGGGGCAACCAAACAAAAAGTCTGGGCAGACTCAAAGAAACTCATCGTATAAGGTCACCATCATGGCGTTCAACATCAACGAATTTAGATCACAGATCGCGTCAAGAGGACTGGCTAAGCCGAACCTCTTCTATGTGACTATCACTGTACCGGCTTCACTCAACAATACGCTTGGGTCGATCATGGACTCAAACGCTTTGTCTTTCTTCTGTGAGACTGCGTCACTGCCATCGATGGATTTCCAGCTGACTGAGTTCAAGAAGCATGGCTATGGTAAGTCATACAAGCGTCCGGTCGAATTCACTGAATCGACTTTGCCGTTGATCTTCATGGTCGACGCTGAGTTCGGTGTGGTAAAGTACTTCCACCGCTGGATGCAATCCATCTTCAACTACAACAATGGTAGCTCAGTTCGCGAAGATCCTCAGGGCAAACTACCATACGAATTCGAGTATCACGACAACTACGCTGCCACGATTGAGATCTTCGTGTTCTCATCAAATGATACTCAGAAGGTCTACAAGTACAAGTTCTCAAAGGTTTACCCTATCGCGATCCAAGAAGTGAATATCGCGTGGGAGATCAACGATCAGATCATGAAACTACCTGTGACGTTTGAATACGACTACATGACGACCGAAGCACTTGAGTGGGGATCGATGAGACCAGACCTATCGCGTCAGAATGGTGTGTTGTCTTACATCAGCGCTATCAACTCGTACGGTCAAGCGATATCACAAGTACAACGACCAACAAGCATTCAAGACGCTATCGTGCAGATGACGAACATCAATACTATTTACAACGCACTCTAATGAGGTTACAGTATGGCATTGCCTAAAATTGAGCTACCGCTATTTGAATTGGAAGTCCCTTCAACGGGCAAGAAAGTTAAGTACAGACCATTCACGATAAAAGAAGAAAAGATCCTCTTGATCGCACAAGAATCAAAGGATATTGATCAATTTATTTTAGCCACTACACAATTGATCAATAACTGTGTAGTAGATATAAATGTTGACGATCTAGCCATATTTGATCTTGAATATCTTCTCATGAACATCCGTGCTAAGTCCGTTTCAAACGAGATAAAATTCAACATTGTTGACCCAGACACAAAAGAAAAGGTTGATCTGGTCTTTAACATTGATGATGTACGAATTAAACTGAGTGATAATCATAGCAAGATCATACAGGTAGATGATTCTACACATATCATTATGAAGTATCCAAGTTTTGAACAGATTAAAAAACTGACTAGACTACGTTATGACGACGATTCAGCTAAAGAAGAAAACTCAAAGGTTTTCATCGACATAATGATATCATGTATTGATCAAATTGAGTCAAACGGTGTTGTTTATTACATGAAAGATTTTACTTCTCAAGAAGTAAATGACTTCTTCGATAGTCTGCCAACTACTAAAGTGAAAGATATAGAAAATTTCTTTTCTACTATGCCAACGTTAAGGCATGAGATAAAGTACAAGAATAAAAATGGCGACGATAAGGCATTCGTTATTGAGGGAATGGAGAGTTTTTTTATCTAGCGCTGAGCCACAATAGTCTTGCTAATTACTACAAGATAGTGTTCGCGATGGCTCAGCACCATAAATACTCAATAACAGAAATAGAGTCTATGTTACCTTACGAAAGAGACTTATACGTTGATATGCTTATAGACTTTATCGACGAACAGAAAAACCGGAGTTAATACGAGATGGCCGTTGCGAACGAACAGGAAACAGGCATCAACACCGAAAAATTTATGGGTGTTATGCGGTCGATCGAAAAGAGTCTAATCGGACAGAACCGCATTCTTTCCGACTTAGGTCGAACGCTGAAAGCTTCACGAGAAGCTGCGCAAGATCAAATGGAGACTAAAACACGCACTGAAACTCTAGATAAACTTAAAACGCCAAAGCCAGAACAGAAAGAATCTCCTTCTGTTCTGGACATGCTAAAGGGCAAATTTGCTGCAGTCGGCGGAAACGTTAAGGGCAATCTTAACCTAGAGAGCGGATTATTGTTATTAGCTTCACCATTCATCTTAGACTTTATGTCTGGATTCTTCAGTGGGATTATTGATAAGATTCAAGATGGTTCACTTGGCAATTCAATAATGAGCAATTTAGACTGGAGCGCGATTGCAATCGCCGGCGGATTCTTAATCGGTGGTAAAAAGTTTCTTCTTTCTTATGCTATATTATCAGCTGTTATGGGTAGCTTGACGAACTGGTTTGAAGATACGACCGGACTAGATGTGCCAGATGTAGTAAATGATCCAACAACTATAGCTGCTTTAGCGTTGCTCGTTCCATCTTTGATGGGATGGCTTATTAAGTCTATCGCTAAGAAATTGGTCGTAGCTCCGGCGCTAGCACTAGGCAATTTAATATGGAGAAGAGTATCTGGTCAAGCTGCAGTTGCTGCAGGAGAAGTTGGTACTAAGGCGGCCATTGGATCTGGCACTACACAGGTAACAGAAAAGGCTATAGGTGAAGCTGCTGAAAAGAGGGTTGCTGCTCAAGCTCTTATAGCAGAAGCTGACAACGCTGCAGCGATCGCCGCTAAAGAAGCAGCTGAAAGAACTGCCGCAGCTCAAGCAGCTAAACAAGCTGTTATTAAATCGCTGAGTGAGTCAGAATTAGCACTGCGTTCATTTTTAGAAAGTGGACCAAAGCAAGGGCTACAATTATACGGTGATAAGATAAGAAGAATAGGTGGTCAGTTCGCATCGAGCGCAGAAAAACAAGCCGCTGCACAAGCACTTATTACTGCTGGTAAAACCACTGCTACACAAACAGCTGAAAGATCGGCTATGGGTGGTATTGGTTCTGCATTGTCTAAAATTGGGCTTAAGGGGTTAAGACTTTTGGCTAGTGGTCCAGCATTAGCTGCGCAGCTAGCAGTCGATCCTACGTTTGAGCCTTTATCACAAGATCCACAAGAAGAACTATTAACTTGGATTAATAACCAATTCAAGCAAAGTGGTGGTGCGGCTATACCACAGGTTCAAGGTGTGTTAAACTCTCAAATAGGGCAGCAACTCAGAGAACAATTTGGTTCTGTATATCCAGAGTTTAATCAACTACTAGACACTAAATATGCACAACAATATGCAGCTCAACAATATGATTACACTGCAAAACCTCTAGCTGCAGTTGGTACCAGTAGTATGTTCTATGGCGACTCTAATGCTTTGCTGAACAAGATGATAACATCTTATACCACAAACGCTGAAGGCTTTAGTTTAGACAAGGGCGCTATTTCTGCTAAGTTGGCTTCAGAAATAGCTGCAGCAGCTGGAAATGCATCAAAGGGTTATGGTGCATCACCAGCGCTTATCTCTAGTAGCAACAACGGAAACGTAACTCGTGGTGGTGATACTAACGTTTCTAACACGACAAACATCTATGGCGTAACACCTGCTAAGGCGTTGAACGAAGGTAACTCAGTACCACGCCCGTATTACGCAAATCAGTGATTACTTAAGGTTGATCAACATCAACCCGATTATGATAATGAATGCCCAACCAAAGAAGCTGCGGATGCCACTTGGCGCTGCAGCTTTTCTTTTCGTCTTCTTTCCACCGAAGACCATTGCCCAGAACTGCTGATTCCGTTTAGCTTCTCGTGCTCTCTCGGCCGGTGTAGTGGACTTGTAGGTGGTCTTCTTGTGTATGTAACCCGCACCATCCTTGTAAGTCTGGGTCTGCCTCATGCCACCCTTGGTGCTCCAAGAAGTGGTCGTTCGAACCCCGCCACTCTTTCCTACAGACCCTGTAGAAGTGCTGTTAGTGATGTTGCCATTGGTGTTTATGGTCTGAGTGCTACGGATGCTTCCGGACTTCTTGGACGTTCTCTTGTAGGCCATGATCTATCCTCGATACGAAGAAGGAGCCCGAAGGCTCCTTCCGTTTTCATCAATCTTCAGCCGCGAGGGACTTGAAGAAGTCCATGGTGTCGTCATCGTCATCCATCGACGGAGTGAATGACGGAGATGGAGCTTCCTCCTGCTTAGGCGCAGAGCGTTCTTTAAACTTTGGAGTGAAGTCCATCTCCTTAGCGTCGTCCTCGGCAGCGGATTTTATGGGTGCGTGTGCACTGCCATCAAGACCAATAACCTTGTAGAACTTAGTCTTCAGTTCGGCGTAGGTCTTGAAGTTTTTAGGATCGACGATTTCCTTCAGCGAATGCTCTTGCTTCCAGACCTCTTCGAGTTGCTCGTCCGAAAGAGTCTCACCCTTAGGATTGACCATCGGTGCAGGTGCAGAGAACTCAGAGCGATCGTAGTTGCGGTAGCCTTCGTAGTTGCGAATCTTCAGTTTGAAGTCAGCACCCGCCCACATGTCGAAAGGATTGACCTTGTCTTCACCTTCGTATTGTGGGTTCATTGCTTCCTGAAGCTTCTCCATGATTTTCTTACCGAACTTGAACAGGAACACCTTACCTTCAGTAGAAGGGTTGTCCTTGACGATGTAGATGTTAGCATGGAAATTAGTGCGACGCTTTTGCTTGCGTGCGGTTTCTTTGTCAGCCTCGTTGCCTGAGTTCCAAAGCTTGGAGTTGTACTCCGAGACAGGGTCGTCTTGACCAAGAGTCGTCAACGAGTTCTCGATGTACCAACCACCCGGACCTTGGAAGCCGTGGTCGTGCATCTTCACAAACGGCAGGTCTTCACCTTCAGGGGCCGGCAAGAAGCGAATAACAGCGTACCCATTCCCCGCCTTGTCGACGTCGGGCTTCCAGTACTTGTCATCGTTGTTGTTGGATTGGCCGCCGATGGTCTTCTGCAGTTGCTGGTTCAGTTTGTCGAACGAAGACGAACGGGCTTTTTTGAGTGCTGCGAATGAGCTAGACATATGTAGTATCCTTTGCGATTGTAAGCGATTTTATGCGGCTTGTTGCGATTGAAATTTGTCGAGCAGTATTGTCTTCATCTTCTTCTTATCGTAGTAGATGAATGGTCTTACCTTGCCGACAAACCTATTTATACTCGGAAAGATGATCGGATCTGAAATTTTCCGTTCCCAGTAAGAAAAATTTTGCACGAGGTCGTCGATGATCACCAACGTTTCAATGTTGATACGACGCATATTATAGAGCTGGAGGAGCCTAGGATGCTGTCCATCTTTCACGAGTAGATTTGAGTTGAAGTCTTCGTTCAACTCCGAGAGGTCGTTCTTGAACACGTAGGACAAACTCTGTTGCTTACGTGTCCACTCAGCGTAGACCTCTTCAGCCTTCTCATTGTCGAGAAGGTCTCCGATCCAAAGCGTCGGATCAAAGATCATGTTTGCCAGGATGAACTCCTTGGCGTCTTTTCGTTTCGAGAGCTTGTAGAACTGGAACTTGTCCTTACGATTCTCGAACGCTTGTTGAGAGGCATTCACCTTACCATTATACTTGAAGAAGTTATAGTCCGTAGTGAAATGCCGTTTCAACGCAAGATAATAAATGTAGATCTCAAAGGCTGCTTGCGTTGAGTAGACGGACATTAGATTGGTAACCTATTCTGTTTTTCAACTAAGTTGAGTTTCTCAGCGTCTTCATGAACTCTGGCTTTCATGATTTGGCTGCGGCGAACAATGTCGCCTATCACTTCGATTTCGATACCATGAACGTCAGCGTAGTGAACGAGGGCATCGATGTAAGATACTTCTTCGTTAACGTATTTGCTGACCTCACGGAGAATACTTTCCGCGGTCAATTCGACTTGCATGTTAACCCTTCAGAACCTTTACGTTGGTAGCCCAATTCTCTGCGGCGTCTTCAACGTAATGAACAGATTTATCGGGGAAAGCTTCGGTGTAGAACCGGTTTCCACCTGCATCGTAATAGTCGATGTAGTAGTATCCACCAGCTTCGTTCTTTAGAACTTCAGCTCGAGCTGCGTTCGCGTTTTCTTTGAAATATGTTGAGATTAGCAATGTGCACTCCTATTTTACCATGAAGCCTAGCCTCTGAGTGGCAAGGTGTCCGTTTGAATTATCGGGGGCTTCTATAAAAGTATACCCCAGTTTTCTATAAATGTCAACTACTTGTTGTTCGTCAGACCAAACAGGAATCAACTCGTCGTAGTCCGGATCAGGAGTGTCACGAAAGTGAAGCTCGATCACCTTGTTACCTATCAGCTCAATGTTGATGACTTCGACAGCAGACATCATGAGTTCTCTGTCAAGAGTGAAAGGAATCGTGAAGGCGTGATCGCATCGAGTCCATCGTTTGAAACGGAAGAGTTGATCCACGTCTCTCTCGGCTTTGTAACAAGAGATCTGATCATAAGAAAACAAGTCAGCGGCGTTATAGGTTACTGAGTACTGATCACCATCAAACCATTCACACCAAAAGTATCCAGGTTCTACGCCACTGATATCACCAGCTTCGATCCATTGCTTTCGAGCACCTACACCCATCCCGCCTAAGTTATAGATCGGTCTTACACAGTAAAAGCCAGACTTACTCGGCGGAACACCTCCAGGCCCGCAATCATACTCAAGCCGTGCAGAAAGGTACAACTTATTGAACCATTGCCGCATGTGTGGGTACGATTGCCAAGCCTGGAAGTCTTCCATATTACCTCACTTCAAGTTCTTTACGAGCTCTTGAGTTGCAGCCAGTTCAGGATCAGGAACAAGACCGTAGCTGACGAGTAGACCTTCAGGCCCAACCATGTCGTCGGAAAGGAAGAACTCGAGGTATTCCTTCAGACCGGGGATAACACCGATGTGTTGATTCTTTACGTACATGAAGAGCGGACGAGAGATCTTGTAGGATCCATCAGAGATGGTAGCAACACTTGGCTCTACACTGTTGATCGTAGCGACCTGAAGAGTAGCGGTGTTGTTCTCGTAGAACGACAGGCCAAACACACCGATAGCATTCGGGTTCGCTTCAATGCGGGCGAGAGTCTCGGTGTAGTCACCATCAACATCTACAGAAGCACCATCAGTACGAACATTGATGCACTCTTTCTTTTGAGCGTCGTCAAGAGACTCGAGTCCGAGTTCTGCTTTACAACCTTCTTCAAGAACCTTCACGTCGAAGACTTCACGAGTACCATGCTTAGTGCCCGGAATGAACACCAGAATGTCTTGTTCAGGAAGCGATGGATCTACTTCGTTCCACGTCTTCGCGGTCGACGATGCATGTAGTGCTTTGTAGAGGATCTGTGGAGTCAGATCAAAGTGCGGGCCGTCGATCGCTGAAGCAAAGACTACACCATCATAACCAAAGCGAATCTCAGTTACAGGAGTAACACCATTCGCAGCACAGGTTTCATATTCAGCGTCTTTCATCTTTGAAGACGAGTTGGCGATGTCGATAGTATCTTCACCGACGCCTTCACACAGTTTCTTTCGACCGGCACCAGAACCACCACCTTCAACGACAGGAGCAGCAAATCCATTCTCACCAAACGACTCAGCGACGATCGTGGCGTACGGTAGAACAGTCGAGGAACCAGCAGCATGGACGAAGTCTCGAGCATATACAGGCATGGCCATCGTGATCAAAAGAGTAGAAGCTAGAAGATATTTCATGTGTATCCTTTCAAAAGAGCGTTATTGCTCGAATACAGTATATCAAACAATTGTAACAAGTGTTTAACATTCATAGATAAAAATGCGGAGCTAACCATGGCTCCGCACGGGTTTATTAGGTAACCACCCCATCTTCAGCTCAGAACTGGAAGGAAGCGCCGAGGACTGCTTCATCGTAGTTCAGATCAGCGTCGCTCTTGATCTTGCCGTACAGGCTGACGTTTTCGTTCAGGCCGTACGAAGCTTTCAGCTCAGCACGATTGAAGTCAAAGTCTTCAGTTGTGCCAAAACCAGCGATCATCGGCGTCAGGATCAGGCCGTTGCCGATAACGAACTCAGCGCCCGCGCCCAGTTCAAAGGTCTCAGCTTCAACAGCATACTCAGAATAGCCAACAGCGGTCGGCAGTTCAAAGGCAGAAGCAGCGCCAGCGGTCAGTGCGATAGCTGCAACGGCGGTCATAACGGATTTCATCATTTTCATATTCTCCTTAGGATTTGTTTCTGGTGGTATCATTAACGAAGGCGTAGAGTGCGCTTGAGCGAGTCACCACATCGCTCGGTTCATACATCTTCGGTTTGTTTGTGTCGATGAACTTATTTATCTCATCGGCAGAAGTGTTGGAAGCTCGAAGAGTCTCGAGCTTCGCAAAGAATGTGTTCTCTTCGATTCGCTTCTCGTTGCTCAGCATCTCTTGTGCCATCTTGAGAACGTCGAGTCGAACCTCATACGGAGTCTTACTTCCCTGCATCGGTATCACCTACCGCAGCAGCTCGTTCCTGATCATAGAATGCAGTAGCAGCATAGGTCGATGAGGTGTCAAGACCAGAAGCGTATGCACCCTTCATACGAGCGGTCATATTCGAAGCGGAGCGGAAAGTCTCGGCTGCATTCGAAGTATTGAACTGCATGGTGTTGTTGTAGTTGAAGCCCATAGCAGCACCAGCATGGAATGCATCGATGTTTGCACCAAGGAACATGAAGCCCCAGTTCTTGCCTTCAGCCTTCTCGACCATCACCTTGATGTCAGCGTTCTTGAATGTGCGGGACTGATTCTCTTCACCGTCCGTCAGAATCGTGATGATGACGGATTCACGATCAGCTTTCTTCTTTTCAGACAGAAGAGCATTGATCTTCATCATGACACCGCCCATAGCATCGAGAAGGTTCGTGCCACCCGAAGGGCGATAATTGGACTTGGTCAGAGGAGTGACTTCGGCAACGTCTTGGCGATCGAAGATGCAGTCGACATTGAAGCCATTGAACTTGAAAAGCGAAACCAGGGTCTTAATGCCGGTCTTCTCAGCGTCTTCTTTCTGGGCTTTTAGGTATTCGTTGTAGCCGGAAATAGTTTGATCCCAGCAGGAGCTCATCGAGGACGATTCGTCGAGGACGAAGACGATGTGCGAAAGGTTAGGGTTCTTGCCTGCACGCTTAGGTTTGAAAGCTGCGCCAAGGTCGACCGGCTGAGTGGCCAGTGTTTGAATGCTGTAGGGGTTAACTACGGCAGAAGTGTTGGTAACAAGCCCACCAGATTGAATCCCGATTCCGTTCGTGACTACTTGTGCTTGCGCTGTAATGCGACGTGATGTCATGTTGAATGCCTCGTGTGTTATGTGTTGTGTGTAATGCGGGCCCGTTCTGTTTCGAGGTGGAACCCATACCCAAAAGGATTAGGCAGCTAGTGCGTAAGCCTTAGGAGCAAAGTTTTCGTTTGCATTTGTTAGTTTCTTCGCGTTAACCCAGCTTAGATCGGGGTAGCTCCATCCTGCCTAGTTCGCCTGTCGATCCTATTTATGGCCCAGCATCATGGTTCTTTCTTAGTATGAAAATTTGCACCTGGGTTTTTGGTTTTCTTACCTTGACCCAGAACCCAACCTTCTGGAATGATCTGATCGACCCTGAAGCAACGTTTTTGACTAGGATCGTTTGGGTTGTGATACCATTTAGATCCACCGGTCCTAGACCAACCACTCATATCGGTATCAGCTTTCCTGTTAAGAGGTTTGCCTTTACGCTTGTAGTTGTGCATAGCACCTTTTCGTCCAGCTTCTTTCAACATTTCCTTGACCAATTCTTCTTTGGTCATCAGTCCTGCTAAACCTTGCCACGCTAAGTAGTCTTCCCATCTACCATGTTCTTCGTATAGTTTCCTATGCGCTTCGGCATGTTCTTCGATAGTAAGTTCTACTAGATTGCTTTCGTCGTCAGTTCCACCCATATGCTTTGGGACAATGTGGTGTTTGTGTTTCATACTAAGTCCTCCTCATCTATCCTATTTATATTAGGATCGATTTCGAAGAACCATCATGGTGGACCATACGGGTACCGCCCCCGTGTCCAGAACGTGTTCAGTGAATATCATCACTACAAGATTATTTATACACCATCGGCGTACAAATGTCAATAGTTATTTTCAGTCTTTTCCTTGAGTAGTCATGTCATTATGAAGACGATTAGTCAAGTCACGTACCTCGACAACTTGAAGAATCTTCTTAGACTTCAATCCATATGCAAACGAACGCACACCATCATATTCTGCAAACCGTTCTGTCTTTACGACTCTGCGTTCGTATGCGCCTTCACGTTGATCAGTCTCAACGACTACATCTTCATACGTAATCTCATACAACGCTGAGACTTTGACCTTCACTTCGAAGTCATACATAATCTATCCTTTGTCGTATCGACGTTGCTTCTCAAGGTATTCATTGTGTCTTGGTTTTCGTTTGTATTCGTCTGGAACTACACCGTAGCCTACGACACGATCCCATTCGCGTTGAGTGTAGCCTTCTTCTTTTTCTTCTTTAGCTTCACCCATGTTCACCTCACACGTCGGGATGTTGATAGATGTGAGATGCTTTGCCGCTATTGAAGGCAGTGCCGACGTAGACCGAATGATCGGGGACGGCACTGCCGGTTGGAACGATTGTGAACGTCACATCGACCGGAATAAGCGGTTTCTCAAGTGTTTCGTACCAGATAGTTGGAATACCTTCTCGTTCGTGTACCGTTAGAACTTTGAAGGCACCTACAGATGTAGTGATGGTCGTGCTCCGACCAATGATCTGCGCTCTTTGTACGACTCGAGTCATGTTTACTCCTTGCGATAGAAGATGTGGTTTTCAATCTGAGTAGTCTCTTCGAACGACTTTCTCCAACCGGGCTTAACGCTGTCAGCGTGATACATGGTTGCACCCATCGTGGGGTCGAAAGAAGTTCCGTACGTATTTATAACAACCGATGCGACGTATATTGCTTCAGCATATGCTTTGTCGTCATTCGGTTCGTCATCTTTCCCATCACAGTACCAAGAGAACTGGCACTTGTTCTTGACAGGAATACCATTTTTCGTTACGGCCTGATACACAACGTCACAGACATCGTCCGGATATAGTGGATCATGTGCTCGGTTTAAGGTAACATAGGCAACGGCTCTCTGGCCAAGCTCTGATTCACCTTTTGCTTCGTGATATACATTGAGTGCCAAACAGTTTCGTTGGCGAAGGTTGTCTTCTCGTCGGGTTTCATCAACGTTATAGTTATACGCTTCAACACCGACAGAAGACAACCCAATTGCCGTGGTGATGGCCACGGCCAAAAATGTTTTGATTTTCATGGGAGTTTTACCTCTGTCTTGTTTACGTCGGTACCTAATATTTATTCCCTTCGAGCCGACATGTCAATATATACTAAAGTATATAAGCAAGATCTTGCTTACTTGTTCTTGATACCGATGATGTCGAGCTTGACCAGAATAGACAGGGCGTTGATCAGCAGTTGAATCCCAAGCCAAGGCAGCGCAAAGAACGCGATGTATTGATATTGGCTCAAGAACACGATTGCACCAAGACTGACGTAGATCATGTAGATGGTGATGACTTTCAAGATGTCGACGTCATCCGACAGCTGAGCGTTATTGAGTCCAGTGAAGAGCCTAAACGTCATCACATAGAACGTCGTTGCAAAGAAGCTAAGAATAGCTGCAGTTGCTTCGACGCTGTAGGGAAGTTTGTAGGTTGCAGCCAATACGACTGCAACCGCTAGGTATTTGAACATCAGGTTTCCTTAGAAGGGCATGTCGTTGCGGTAGTCGTCGTCCGGGTTCGTGGTGATGTGGGACTTACCGCTCGGGGCAGTAGCCGCAACGTCGATCTTCGTGTAGAGGTCGACGAAGGCAGCACGAGTGTCGTCGTCGAACCGAGCAACACAGAGCTCAATCGCCTTCTTACGATCCTTGAAGATCGCGAAGGTCTGAGCGATGTGACACAGACGCCGAGTCGAGATGACTTCGTCAACACCGCCATCTTCAAAGGTCTTGCGGATTGCACCGGACCACTTCGTCAGGTTCTCAGCAAAGTCCATATCGACACTGCCGTAGAGTTCCATGTGCTTGACGACGATCTTCTTCTCAACCACAGCAGCCGGATAGGGTTGCTCGATCGTGATAGTGAAGCGCTCGAGGAAAGCCTCGTCGATGATCGTTGCCGCGATGAAGCGACCATCCTCGGAACCCTTACCCTTGGTGTTCGAGGTAGCGATGATGTTGAAGCCATGAGCCGGAGTCACCAGTTCACCGGTCTTCTTGATCAAGACCGGCTTACCTTCAAGAACACCCTGAAGAGCCATGAGCTTGTTCGAACCACGGTCAATCTCGTCGACCAGAAGAATGGCACCGGCTTCCATCGCTTTGATGACCGGGCCTTTCGAGAAGATGGTCTCACCATTCACCAGTCGGAAACCACCGATCAGATCGTCTTCGTCGGTCTCAGGAGTGATCTGGACCCGGATGAACTCACGGCCAGCTTCAGCACAAGCCTGTTCAACCATCATGGTCTTACCGTTACCCGACAGACCCGTCACGTAGACAGGGTAGAACATCTTGGAGTCGATGATCGTAGCGATGTCGCGGTAGTGACCCCACTTGACGTAGGTGTGAAGACGCTTGGGAATATAGGTGCCTTCGTCGGAGAGCACAATCTTGGGCTGCTCAACTGCCTGGACCGGGCGAAGCTGAGTCACGGTCGCAGAGAGATCATAGACACCGCGTTTCACAGAAGGAACCGTCTTGATCACACCCCAAACAACGTTGTGTTTGATGGCGTTCTTGTCGGCGAAGTCGAGGAGTTCTTTACGCGAGAAAGTCGTAAAGTTCGGGTGAGCGGACTTGATGGCATCGATGAAGCTTTGAACGTCGGACATGGTAGTCTCCATTTGATTTGCTTACTTATTCTATATAAGGTAGCTAAGGGGAAATGTCAACCCCTTAGCTCACAATTTCTGCAAATTTTGCGGCGACCAGACGATCCCGCTTCTTCTTGAAAGCCTTAGCCGTGAAGTCTTCGGCAAGGTTGCTGATGTCAGCTTCGACATCATCTTCATCTTCTTCGTCGTCAGTGGTGCTGGACTTAGCTTTACCACCAGAGATCAGAGCAGTGAAGATCTGACGATCGTAGCCATTGGTGTTGTCGACGATGTAGCAGCCATCCTTCTTCATCTTAGCAATGGCAGCTGCCTTCGTATCTTCAGAAGCGTTACGCAGATTGTCTGCTTCGTAGATAATCGAGCTAGCACTGATCAGGTGGTAGTTCATGGTGCGGATACCCATGTTACGAAGACCCTGAAGCAGAGCCGGGGTAGTATTACCATACCCACCGATCTCGATCTTCTGGCCGAGGATTTCTACAACCCGCTTAGTAGCAGCATTAGTCGAACCCGGAAGATCGATGCCGGTTGCGATACGCAGGCCTTCACCAGCACCGTCGGTCAGAGTGATGAAGTTCATTTTCTGAACGTTGTGTTTTGCCCGGAAGTCAGCGATGTGGTGATACATCGTCAGGATCGCTTGGTCCAGAGGAGTGCCTGACATCTGTTCGTAGGCACCCATCCAGCGCTTCGAGCTGGTCTGCATGAACAGAGCCCGATAAGCTTCTTCGTAGGTTGCTTTCTTCATCGAAGAGTCGATCAACTTGAAGACGTGCACGTTCTCCATCGCAATCGAAGTCATGACGTGCCGGTTCTTTGCTTTCATATCGCTGGCTTCACGATCCGAAGCGTAGTACGAAGGGTTGGTGAACCCATACACTTCGAAGGGGATGTTGACCCGCTTGCAGAAGGTAGTCAACAGGAGAACCTGCTTGAGCACTTTCTGGATGATCGTGGACATCGAGCTCGAGTAGTCCACCAGCATGATCATACCGTGGGACTGATCGTCGTCGAGGTGAGTCACCTGCTTGAACAGGTGATCATCGTACTTGTAGCGATGAAGAGTGTTGACGTCAAGAGAACCCTTCGTCGAGGTCCGAGCACGAGCGAAGCGACGAGCAGTCTTCTTCATCTCGAACTCTTTCACCATCACCGTGACAACATCTTTCATCGAGGCGTTGAAGCGGATGTATTTCTTCTCGGGGAAGGAGTCGCCAGTCGGGATACGCCGGGTCTTAGCGACTTTCTCGTAAGAAGCAGTCACAGCCTTTGCCATGCCCTTCGTCGGGCCCTTTGCGTAGATGGTCTTACCACCAGCACTCAGGGTGTCGACCAGAGAGCTACGAATAGCAGCCCGGAAGATCGCGTCAGTCTCAACCGCTTCAGCAGTCTCAGAGTCACCTACCGTCGTGATAGCGATGCCATCCTCTTCTTCGGCGTTCTCTTCTTTCTCTTCTTTCTCTTCTTCAGCAGCTTTCTCGAAGCTCTCAACGTCGACTTCAATCTCGACTTCGCCGTTCATGATAGCTTCTTTGAGCTCTTCCGACATCTTAGAAGTCTCAACCGCCTCACCTTCTTTGTCACCAGCCTTGATGACGATCTTGTCGGGGATACCCATCGCCGGCTTGATGCCCATCGCTTTGGCAAGCTTTTCAAGCTCTTCTTGAGCTTTCCGAGCAGCCTCAAGCTCTTCTTTCATGAACTCATAGAGTTCACGGCAGGAGTTCATGACGTCTTCCCACGTTTCAACCGCCATAGCGCGATCAACGTAGGGTTGTTCTTTGACATTGAAGCGAACGTCAACCAAGCCGCGAGACTTAGCGAAGATGTTGAGCCGGTTCATGAGCGAGAGCTTGTTGACGTTCTCATTCTTGATGCCGAAGAAGTCGCGATCGAGGAGGTCTTGATAACCACGCATGAAAGCCCCGAGAAGACCCGGGAACTCGCGAAGAACAAGCTTCTCAATGCGGATGTCTTCGACGATGTTAACGTAGCTACGAGGGCAACCCGGAATTTCCGTCGTCGAGGAGTGCCAACCTTCGGCAGGAGTGTGAAGAGCATGGCCAATCTCGTGACCAACGAGAAGATCATAGAGATCGTTGCCGACATCCTTGAAGTAAGGAAGGCCGAGAATACGTTTCTCTACGTCAAAGAACGCGGTGTGATGATTGGTCTGTTCGACCGTGATATTCTCGCGAGCGAGAAGACGGGCGAGGATAGACTTTTTGGCAAGTGCTGTCATGTCATGTTCCTTTCTAGAACAGTCTATACCGGCCCGTCGAAGATGTCAACTGGAAAAGTGCAGTCAGTGCATATAAAAGTACAGCGACCAAAAGATCACTTGAAACGCGAACGCACCTGCGATCATAGCAACGAAGTACTTCATTTCACGGTCTCCATAGGATAGTTTGAACCATACGTCTTGATGGCCGACTCCTTAGCGATGCGTAGAAGGGTTTCCTTCAACCACATGCCATTGCGGAACACCTTCTCGTGTCCAGGCTTGATCGAAACATTGTAGTGTGCATCACGAAGGATCGCACGAACTTCAGGAGAGAACGAATCAAAGCGATCCATTTCCTCTTGTTTCGTGCGCTTCACTTCAGGTTTATTTGCTGCGACGTAACCGTTAAGGTTGACAGTCATCTCAGTTCATCCCTTCGTATTTACCCATAGCAACCCAACCAAAGCTGTCGCAGAAGTAGCAGTTACCATCTTTCACGAAGATGTCCCCTACAGTCGAAGAACCAGAGCCATACTTCAAACGTTTGACGTCGTAGCCTTCCCAGAGGTTGGTTGCCTCGAAAGCATACTCAAGATCGTCGGTGTCGACTTGGTAAGTCGCTTCGAAGAGCTTCAAGAAGTCTTGCTTGAACTTATCGAACCCGCCGCCCATCAGTGCGAGCTTAGCTACTCTCTTCGGGTTCTCACGATCGACGATGTCGGTGTTTGTGAGGCAGATTTTGTAGATGGTGATCATTAGTTGTACCGATCTTCGTTAACAAGAGTGGAGATGATCTTCGACATCTTCGCGGTCCAGCGCTTTGCGCGACCAAAGTCGATGTCTTCGTTCTTCAGAGTGATGGAACCTTCAGTCTCGAGAAGGTCAGTGACTCCGCCGAAGAACCGAGCGGTGGAGTCATGAGTGATGGAACCTTCGTAGATGTCACGAACCATGCGGACACCTTCTTCACCTTTACGCTCGATCACAACAAGACGAATGAAACCGTTTTTGCAGTTTTCGAGGATCAGTTCAAAGTTCATGTCAGTCTCTCTGTTGCCTTACTAGTTAGAT
>JACCDI010163831.1_pt1 | contig 41398 bp, 32 predicted proteins | sample 7442791 | NCBI WGS metagenome assembly JACCDI01 (sample SAMN15323434, study PRJNA562643) | freshwater metagenome | isolation source: river surface water | place: USA:Blue River Watershed | collected 2017-08-15 | reverse complement strand
CCTTTCTTACGGCGACTTGCTAATACTTTACGACCATTAGCTGATTCCATACGCTTACGAAAACCATGAACTGATTTACGACGACGTTTATGAGGTTGGAATGTACGTTTCATAATATACTTTTTTTTGCGGGTTATTAGGATTATTCCTATCTGCCCTTGAGGTTTAATACTTTATGTTCTAAATCCGTTCTTATAGCAGTCACCATACCACTACCTGTGAAAGGACGGCAAAAATAGGGTATTTTTTGAATTTTTAAGCTAAATCTGTGTGATTTGCAGCAATTTTTTGCCCAAAAAACAAACTACCCTGTTCTTCAAAGCTAGTTGGATTATCAGTTGTGAAAAAGCGTATTTGACCATTTTTACTACAATTCTGCTCAATTTCAGGGTGATTTTTCAAATAAATAGCCAAACTCTTGGCAACAATATCCCCTTGTGTCACTAGTTTAACCCCTGATGGAAGGAAACTTTGGATCTTGCTAGCCATGAGAGGATAATGGGTGCAAGCAAGCAATACGGTATCGATTTTAGGCGATTGACTAAACAGTTGATCGATGTATAATTGCACAAAATAGTCAGCACCAGGCCCATCCTGTTGCCCATTTTCGATTAAAGGCACCCACATTGGACAAGCTTGTTGGAAAACTTTTGCTTCAGGCGCAAATTTTCCTAATTCTATGGGATAGCTTCCACTTTGTACAGTTCCTGAAGTTCCTAATATTCCCAAATGATGCGTAGTAGAATATTGACCAAGTACCTCTGAACTTGGCCTAATTACACCCAACACCCTTTTATCAGGAGCAATTTTAGGCAAATCTAATTGTTGGATATTTCTGAGTGCTTTTGCGGAAGCAGTATTACAAGCTAATATGACCAATGAGCAACCTTGTTTAAAAAACCATTCGACTGCTTCTAAAGTATATTGATAAACCGTGTCAAATGACCTTGTTCCATAGGGCGCACGGGCATTATCTCCAAGGTAGAGGTAATCGTATTGCGGCAGTTGCGCCTTCAATTCTTTTAAAATAGTGAGGCCACCGTAGCCACTATCAAAAACGCCGATGGGTGCTTGCATAAAATGTCAATTCGAATTTCATTTAAACAAATACACCCCGTTGTTGACAACGGGGTGTATTCAGTTATATATCGATTAAAATATTACCCCTTTTTTGCCGGAGCTGCTGGTTTAGCGGCACCACCTGTTGCTGCTTTGAAAGCATCTTCAATTTCCTTAGGAACTGGAAGTTTTAATTTTAAAGCAACACGAATCGTTAAATTATCAGCGATTGAAGGTTGCGCATAAGGAGACAAAGCGTCTGCCTTTAAAACCAAGCTATATTTTTGCTCTGCAACCACTTCACTTAAAGCTTGTGCAATTTTTTGTCTGTAAGGCAATAACAATGCTTCTTGTTTTTGCTCCATCATTTGTTGTTGGTATTGCTGCCAGTTGATCAACTTGTACTTCAAACGATTTAAATCGTCTGTAGCCATTTGCAATGCCTTAGGTCTCTTAGACAAATCAGCAGAATCTCTTCTGTAGATACTATCTTTTACTTGGTAATCTTTTAATGTGTAGTTGTACTCGTCTTGTAAAGAATCTTTAGCATAAGAAGATAAAACCGTATCTAACTTTTCTTGGATACCAGGGAATAAAGCGATTACGCTTTGGTCATCGAAATAACCGATTTTAGTTTGAGCAGATGCACTGTTGCTGAAAGAACATGCCACTAACAAAATGGCTGCAAATAAAACTTTCTTCATTGTTTATTTTTTGTTTGTTTGTTTAATTATTGATGACCCCTAATTCTTTTAAAATATCATCGCTTTTATCCAACTTAGGGTCTGCAAATATAATGGTAATTCCTTCACTTTTATCCAAAATGAAGTCATACGAACGAGCGGTAGCCATTTTCTGAGCGGCATTATACACTCTATCTTGGATAGGCTTCACTAATTTTTGACGTTCTTTAAACAAATCGCCCTCATAGCCAAAACGCTTTTTTTGTAAATCACGTAGTTCCTTCTCCTTCATAAACAATTCATCTTCACGCTTTTTTCTTAGTTCCTCAGATAACATAAATTGTTCCGCTTCGTAGTTCTTGTACATTTTATCCAGTACCATTTGCTTTTCGTCAATTTCTTGTTGCCATTGATCTCCTAAAGCTTTTAATTTTTTATCTGCTTCTTTGTATTCTGGAATTCTATCTAAAATGTACTTTGTATTGATGACTGCATATTTGGACTGTGCTTCAGTTGTCAAAGAAAAACACAACATCAATGCACCCAGTAAAAACAATTTTTGCAATTTCATATTTCTTGTATTTAAAGGTTCAATTTATTCTGGTTCAAATCCTAACATAAAGGTAAATCTTGCTGCATCTTTCAATGCATTGGTACCATCTAAACGATCCAATCCAATACCATAGTCAAATCCAAGTAAACCAAACATAGGTAAATAAAAACGCATACCAACACCCACTGATCTTCTTAATTTAAATGGATTATATTCTTTCATACTGTACCAACCATTGGCAGCTTCAAAAAAGCCCAATGCGTAGATTGTACTACTTGCAGCCAAACTCAATGGATACCTAATTTCTACTGCATATTTATTAAAAATCGTGAATTTTTGTCTGGACGATTGTTGATCTGGATTGATTTTTGGATTTGAGGATTCATACACAGGATAACCTCTTTGCGCAATGATATCATAACCTAATAATGCAAATTGATTACTTAAACCTGCATCACCTACTTGGAAACGCTCAAAAGGAGAGATAGATAAGGATTGATTATACCTTCCTAAAAAACCATATTTAGCAGCAAATTTTAAAACAAATTGCTTGTTATGGTCCTCACCAGCAGGCTTGCCCAATGGCACATACCATTCGCCGTTGAAACGCCATTTATGGTATTCTAATAATTCATACGGATTTTGCTTGTTCGCAAAATTTGGATCAAACAAAGAATAAGGTGGTGTCAATTGACCACTTAATAAGAAAGTAGATCCTGTTCTTGGAAACAAAGGCTGATCTACTGATGTTCTTTGTAAAGCAATTCTAAAGTTTAAATTGTTGACAATACCATTGTCAAAATTGGGCAAGTTGAATGGATCAATTGCATAATTCTTCAAAGTATAGCGGGTGTAGTTCAATCCCATGCTTAATGAGAAATAGTCATCTGGCCAAGCCAACTGACGACCAAATGATACTGTTGCACCTGTTGTTGAAATATACCTTGAATCAGCAGCGTTAGGATCGAACATCCCTGTTAACTGATCAAAGGTTTGTCCGAATTTAGTATTGTATACACTAACTGTTAATGTATTGCGTTTGATGCCGCCAAACCATGGTTCTGTGAATGAGAAATTGGTCGATCTAAATGCCTTACCATTACTTTGAAAACGTAAACTCAATTTTTGTCCATCTCCCATTGGCAATGGGTCCCAAGCTGATTTATTAAAAATATTTTTAGAAGAGAAGTTGTTGAATGTTACACCTAAAGTACCAGTCAAACCAATATAGCCTCCCCATCCTGCACTTAATTCTAATTGATCACTTGATTTTTCTTCCACACCATAATTGATATCTACTGTTCCATCCTCTGGATTTGGAATTGGATCAATTTTAATTTTTTCTTGGTCAAAATAATTCAATTGAGAAATCTCACGTTGAGAACGGATTAAAAGTGTACGGCTAAATTTATCACCAGGTACTGTTCTGATTTCACGACGTATCACAAAATCTTTCGTCTTTTCATTTCCTGCAATGCGAATGGTTTTAATCGTTGCTTGTGGACCTTCCTGAATTCTCACTTCAAAATCGATGGTGTCATTATAGACGGCTGTTTCGATTGGATTGATAGAAAAGAACAAATAACCATCATCTTGATACAAGCCACTGATATCACCACCCTCTGCTGTTGGTGTTTTACCTAATTTATTGAAGAAGGTTTCTCGATTGTAGATGTCCCCCTTTTTAATATTTAAAATACTGGACAATATTGAATCAGGATATTTTGTGTTGCCCCTCCAGCTGATGTTACCAAAGAAATATTTGCGACCTTCTTTGATTTGCATATCAATATTTAAATGGCCCACAGCATTGTGGTACACTGTATCTTTCTCAATCACTGCATCTCTAAAACCTAAGGAGTTGTAGTAATTCAACAGATTGTCCTTACTCTCATCATATTTTTTAATATCATACTTAGAAGAAGAGAAACCAATTCTGGCATAAGGGTTCAATATCTTTTTAGTTTTTGAAAAAGTCAAGTACCCACGCTCTTTTAAATATTGATCAAAAGTGTAAGGTGTTGTTTTAACAATAGCAGGCTTGTCATTTACCGGGAATAAGGTTAAACGAGATTTTTCATGGATCTCTTTTAAGCTTTTCTTTAATTTAGTTTCATCTATTTGATTTCCACCAAAATTGATATTATTGATTCTTACTTTTGGACCCTTGGTTACAATGAATTCAAGCACCAATTGATTTTTTCGAATTGTGTCTTTAGTTTCTTTGATACGAACAGATGCATCTTGAAACCCTTTTTCTGCATAGAATTTTTTGATCCCTTCTATAGCAGTGATGCGCATATTGTCTGTTACTACCCTGTTAGGTGTTAAACCCGTTTTGCCAGAAAGCTCCTCTGTCTCCGATTTTTTAATTCCCGTAAAAGTATATCGAGATAATCTCGGTCTTTCCACTACATTTATCTCTACATCTATTTCATTCCCTTTCACATCAGTCAAATACACACTTACATCGCTAAAATAATTTTGATCCATTAATTTACGAATCGCTTTAGCAAAATTATCACCACCAGGCAATGCCACTTCATCGCCTTCATTTAAGGTAGAAAGTGATAGTAATAAGTTTTCATCAAAAAACTGATTACCAACTACTTTAATCGATCTGATTTTATATTTAGAAGGTGTTTTTTGATTTAAAATACCCAGCAACTTCACATTAATCTGACTCACAGAATCTTGTGCTTTTTGGTCTTGAGCAAAAGAAGTGGTCGATAGAATAAGGAAGGATAGGATTCCGATTGTAAACTGGGTCAATTTCTGCATCTGCTGGTGGGGCTAAATATGTTTAATTTATAAGAGGCGCAAATTACTCGTAATATTTCAAAGTCTTTGTTAAAAAGCCAAAAAAACACATTAATAATTTTAACTATTTAAGTTGATTTGAGCACTGGTTTTTCCAAATCTGCGTTCCCTGGACTGATAATCGAGGATGGCTTCAATAAATGCTTCTTTTCCAAAAGCGGGCCAACGCGTCTCGGTAAAATAAAGTTCTGCGTATGCCAATTGAAATAGGAGAAAATTACTAATTCGATGCTCACCACTGGTCCTAATCATCAACTCAGGATCGGGAAAACTGCTGGTGCTTAGCGCTTGAACAAAATTGGCTTCATCAATTTGATCTGGTTTCAAATTTCCTGCTTGTACTTGGACTGCTAGTGTTTTAGCAGCTTGAACAATTTCCCAACGACTACTATAACTTAATGCAATAACTAACTGTAAACCAGTATTTTGTGCAGTTTTTTCAGTTGCAGTAGCTAAAGCTTGACGTGCTTCTAGGGGCAATAAGTCAAGGTTACCTATAAAATGTAGGCGGATATTGTTTTGATGCAAATCTGGCACTTCCTTGCTAATCGTATCCACAAAAAGAGACATTAATCCCATCACTTCAGATTGTGGTCGATCCCAGTTTTCGGTGCTAAAAGCATAGAGGGTAAGGTATTGAATGCCTATTTCAGTAGCCGCTTCCACCACTTTACGGACACTCATGACTCCGTGGTAATGGCCGTATAAACGATCTTTTCCTTGCTCTTCAGCCCACCTACCATTCCCATCCATTATAATGGCAATATGTTTTGGAAGCTTATTTAAATCCAAATTTTCCATGATGTAAAAATAAGAAAATCAGCAGGTTATTTACGCTTAAATTTAAGTCTGCTAAAGAATCCAGCTTTATTTGAACCAGATTCCTTTTCTTTTAAACTTGCCAATTTTGATCTTTTGCCTGGCTTCCATTTTTCCTCGCCGTAAATTTTAATCAAATTGTAAGAAAGACCTCCTTTGAAAGAAAAGAACTGGTCTTTCCCAGAACGACTCCCTTGATAATTATATTTTATTGCAGGAGCAGAGGCAATGAAATGTTGAATGAGTTGACCATCTGGAATATAATCCAATTCATCACTACTAACAAAGCGGTACATCGCTTCCCCAAAAAGATTCCATCTCTGCGTTAGATTCAACTTGAACCCAAATTGAACAGGTACATTTAGGTAGCCTTTTGTTGATTGGACAACTGGTAAATTATAAGAACCCCCTAATAAAGTAGAAGTTGTTATAACCACTTCTTTTTTACCAGTGCCTGATTCTAGCAAATAACCAAGGCCAAATCCAAGATAAGGTGTAAAACGATATCTTTTATTGCCGGGTAAGTACCTAAAGAAATTAAATTCCCCTAATAAACTTATATCATGAAACTGACGAGAAAACGAGAACCCTCTTCTTCTAGCGTAAATATTATTAGACAACAAATCGTTGTTCCCTAATTGAACAGTTTCATAATTCAATCTAAATCCAGCGTAATCATTGTATTGTTTTTTATAATATGCCCCAAGACTGTTTTTATATGGTAAAATTCCTGGCGCAATGTCACCAATATAACTTGCTTGACCAGCGAAGAGCCCTAGCTCGCCTCTGTTTTCGAGCAATTGTAAATGTTGACTATTGACAGATAGCGCAAATATCAAACAACAACCTAAAATATAAATTCGATGTAACATGGTTAATTTCTTTTATCTAAACCCCAAGTCAACTTAGTTCTCAAAGTGGTCAAATAACTATTTTCATTCAATCTAATAAAATGCACACAGAATGCTTCTTTTTTAACAGCAATTTGTATACTAATAGGAACAATTTCTTTTCTAGCATCTAATGCGCAAATGAGTTCATCCGTTCTTCCTTCGATTTCAAAAGAAATCACTGAACTATCTGGCACTACAACAGAACGCACATTTAAATTATGCGGCGCTACGGGTGTGATCACGAAACTTGATGACTCAGGAAAAAGAATGGGACCATTGCAACTCATATTATATCCTGTAGAACCTGTTGGTGTTGCAATGATGAGTCCATCTGCCCAATAAGAGTTTAAAAATTCACCATTCAAGTAAGTATGAATTTTAATCATAGGTGAAGTGTCTCTTTTATGAATTGCAAATTCATTCAAAGCAAAAGGGGTGCCATCAAAAACAGGTATACTACTATCAATATGCAAAAGGCTTCTCTTGTCAATTACATAAGATCGATTGACTAGCGCTTCAACCATCACGCCTAATTCTTCTTTAGATATGGTGGCAAGAAATCCTAGACGACCATAATTAATTCCTAAAATGGGGATGAATGTATCCCCCACTAAAGTAATTGCATCTAAAACTGTTCCATCTCCTCCTAATGAAATTAAACAGTCAATATTGTTATGCAAATCCAAGGAAGACTCGAAAGCAATCAATGGAGTTGAGACCAATTGAGTTAAGTTGAATTTTTTTATTAAATCAGCAAATATATAAATGGCAATTCCATGTTGATCTAATTCAGTAATCAAGTCAATCAATGATTGCTGTTGATCAATATCCACACCTCTACTGTAAATCGCTACTTTCATGCAATAAAGTTAAAAATTAATTCCGCCGTGCAAATATAATCCTTTGTCACCCAATTGATTGATACTGTATTCCATATTTAACACAAAGTCATATATGCTAATGATATCTAACCCTATCCCTGCAGTTCTTAACAAGCTATTAGCCAATGGATTTGCTTTATTTTTTTCTTGGCTATATACATAACCTAAATGACTAAAAGCTTTAATCCAAAATGTATATTTAACAGAAGGGAGGAATTTTTTAGACAATGGATTAATCACATTATAAGATCCTAAACGTTGATGAAATGCTGCTTTAAATAGTGTCCCTGCATTGCCATCTACCACATAATATTCCAATCCATTCATTTGCATTAATCCATATCCCATCAATTTACGATCGGAGTAATTGGATTTTTGCATCATACGGCCAATCGTTAAAGATTCTGCAATGATAAATCTAGTAGGAGTAAACGGATGCGCCACCACTTGTCTAAATTGAAACGCAGTTAAATTACTTTCTTTAGAAAATCTTTGAAATAATCCAACTTCAGTACTTGCACCATTCGTTGGATAAGCATTGTAATCAAAACGAACCTTTGAATAAGATAAATTAAGGTCTATATAATTATATGCTTTCTTGTGATTAGGTAAAAAATTAGGAGCTAATGCAAACGCTGTATCTGATATTGATTCATTGCCCAATCCCACTTGCAACGCATGTCTTTCATATAAATTAGGGCGATAGGTTAAATTAATATTACCTCGATATCCTTTACGAATAATGGCATCTGTTTTTAAAAAAACTTGCTTATTACCAAGCGTCGTGTAATTAATCTCCTTTTGATTAAACTGTGCCCAGCCCATTCCGAGCCCATATTTTAACTTTTTATCAATGAATGGCATTTGATATCTAACAATAGCCTGGTGTGTATAACCAGTAATATAACCCAGAGTTAATTTATCATTATTCCCAGTCGCATTTCCTTGTCTAAGATTGATGCCATAATTCACACGATCAAGACTTCTATGTTGCTCATTCCACCATTGACTAAAATTCCTATCCACCCATCTAAAATAAGGAAGTGGGAAAAAATACCAACGTTCTTTTAGTTGGATCTTAATTTTAACAGAAGCACTATCTATTGGCTCGGCAGTTACATTTGTTTCTAAAAAAAGTGCGGTATTAAACAATTGTTGTTGTGCAATAGTGTTCAAAGAGTTCAAGGAATCTGTAGCAACCAAGTCACCTACCTTATAAGGCAATTCTCTTCTAATAATATAGTCCCTCGTTTTTTTATTTCCAGTAATCTCAATTGCATTAATTCTAACTTGAGCATCACCTGATTGACTCAGACCTAAGCAAAAAAGAAATAGGCATTTAAAGCCAATAGATTTAAACATCTAAGTAATTCATTAAATGACGGTAATGGGATTCAATATCATTGTGCAATGGCGTTTTTCCAAAATATTGTACCAATTGATAATCGTAGCGTTGAAAAGTTGCAATGATCGCTTGTGCTTCATCTCTATTAATTTTTAGCGTAATAATCATTGCGCCATTTTTTTCATCATAATAGGTATTCAGTTGAACAATTTGTGCATTATTTGACTCGACCAATCTTGACATTTCTGCCAATGAATATTGATAAGGTGCAACAGATAGAACCAATATAGCACCTGGAAGATCTACTCCTAAAAATTTAGCCAATGTATCATTTAAACTTTTTTGTGGGATCATACCCACACATTCTTGTTGCTCATTCAAAACAGGCAAAATACTTAGCTGATGTTTTGAAAAAAGATCCAATGCAGTTAAAAAGTGTGCAGTATCTGCAATCATAATCTTTTTAAACTGGTCTGACAATGCACTTAAATTATACCCCTCATCGGTATCCAATAAATCTGATTTTTGCACCAAACCTAAAAAATAATCGTCGTTCACTACAGCCAATTCCTGGACATCAAAATCTTCCATACATTCCAAAGCGAACCTTACTTTATCTTCAAGATGAAGTAAAGGGAATCCATTTGCAGTAATAGAAGCAGCTAACATAGAATTGAATTAAGCATGCGCTTTTAAGAATCGTTCTAAGATGGTATTGAACGCATCAGGAACTTCCATCATGGGGGCATGGCCACATTTATCTATAAATGCCAATTCACTGTTTGGAATGAGTTTATGAAACTCTTCTCCTACGAATGGTGGCGTAACAGTATCATTTTTGCCCCAAATCAAAAGTGTCGGTACTTTAATTTGACCTAGTTCTTCCCCTAAATTATTTCTTATTGCACTTTTTGCTAGTGCAATAATTTTAATCACTTTTATTCTACTATTGGTGATTTCAAAAACCTCATCCACCAATTCTTTTGTTGCCACTGCTGGATCATAAAATGTTGCAGCAGTCTTTGCTTTAATGTATTCGTAATCCCCTCTTTTTGGATAAGAATCGCCCATCGCATTTTCAAATAATCCGCTGCTGCCAGTCAATGTCAATGTTTTAATTTTTTCTGGATGACTTAATACATAGACCAACCCAACATGTCCCCCCAGTGAATTACCCAATAAGTGAATTTGATCATACCCTTTATGATCAATAAATTGTTGTACATATTTCGCCAATCCTTTTACACTAGTATGTAAAAGATCTAAGTCAAACAAAGGCAGTAAAGGCACGACTACTTTGTGCGTGTGTTTAAATTTTTCAATGAGATCAGAAAAATTACTTAAAGCCCCAAACAAACCATGTAACAGCATCAAAGGCGCACCTGATCCAACTTCCACATATTCAAATTTGCCCTCTTTTTTTATTTCGTATTCCATAAATTTTTAAACAATTATGTCTATGCTATAAAGATACTTATTTCAGATTAAATAAGCAGATTATCCCTTTTGCTGTAAATGTGCTGAAAATTGACCCAATGTTTGTTTGATAAATGGCAACCATTCACTCATTGTAGTCATAAAATATGGCCACCAGCTTGCCAAATAAGGATGGCTTATAGATGCATCCATTTTTGACTTTTCTATAACCCCTAAAAGCGACATAAAATAGATCAGTGCACTTAAAATTGTCCCATAAATGAACATATATAGGATCATACCCAGTAATTTATTCAACCACCCTAGCATGAGCCAATCGGCAGTTTGTTGCAATAACCTAGTAATCCATCTGAGTGTAATCATGACTGCTAATAGAACCAATAAAAAGGAAATAAATGGCAGCCAATAAGAGGTAATCTTAGTATATAACTTTAATTGAGCAGCAACAAACCCTGCAAATTGAAATGCAAGGACGACTCCAATTAACAAGGAGAAAAAAGAAATCAAGGCTTTGATCAGCCCATTTCGATACCCTTGTAAAATGGCTAAAATAAATACAGTTCCGGCTATTAGATCTAACCAATTCATTCCTTCGTCAATGCGTTTTTAGCAACAGCTGCAATTAATTTGCCATCTGCCTTGCCTGCTAATTGTTTAGATGCCACGCCCATCACTTTTCCCAAATCTTGCGGACCATTAGCACCAAATTCATTAACAATCGCTGCCACAGCAATTTTCACTTCTTCCTCACTCATTTGAACTGGAAGAAATTTTTCAATTACAGCTATTTCTTCTGCTTCTTTCTGTGCTAAATCAGCTCTTTGTTGTTCTTGAAATATAGCATATGAATCTTTTCTTTGTTTTACTAATTTTTGAAGCAATTTCAATTCTGCATCTGTTGAAATAGCACCATTGGCACCAGGTTCAGTTTTTGCTTTAATAATTTCCGCTTTGATCGCACGAAGTCCTCTTAACAATGCCTCATCTTTATTTTTCATCGCGTCTTTCATCAAAGACATTACTTCTATTTCTAAACTCATAGTTTGATTGTTTATGTTTTACGCTATTTTATTTAGCACTTTGTTCAATTTGACTTGCTCTAAATTTATTGTAAAATGACTTAGCAAAGGTTTTAAATTCATCTGCTAATGCCTTATCCTGCGTTGCCCTTAAATAGGTATCCCCCATGCCCATCAAATTCTGATAAAAGAAATCTGCCATTTCATCTACCATCATGTCCTTGGTCCATAAGTCAATACGTAATGCGGTTTTATCTGTAGGATCCCAAAAAGTCATCATCATCGCTCTTGCCGCTTGTGCCTCTTGAGCAGTGCTATCTGTTGCTGACCAATCAATTGATTGAGGAATTTTTTGTTCGTCTAATTGAATTTTTACCTGAATTGAAGATTCGTGCATAACTTAAAATTGAAGTACAAAAGTACAATATAATTAGCGAATATATTTAGCTTAGATCAAGTCCATTGGCCATGCCAGGCTTGCAATCTGATTAAATCTTTGTATTTCTTCTTGAATGGCTTTTTGAATTTCAACACCCTTTGCTGCACGATACATTTCGTCTTTGTAATACAATTTGAAATGATTTGCAAGTAAGTCAGGTTGCATGAAATCAAAAGATTCGCCTGCAGCAGCCAATGATGGCACAACAAAGTGGTTAACATTGGATGCCTGGTGCAACAAAAACGGAATCTGATAGCGCATCGAATAAGTTAAAAACTGATAACGATGACTGTTCATGCTACTAAAAATAGTAAGGTATGCCGCAGCAATCCATTCTAGTTTAAAACTAGAGAGGCTAACCAATTCAACCGCGTCCCTGTATTTGTAGCCAAGCAATAAAGTGGCTGCTTTTTGTTTGGCATGCTCCGAATCCATCACAAATACAATAGACATGGTACTCAGCTGCCATTTCTTGAATACTGAAAAAGCCTTTAAAATTGGTATGATGGCTTCGGTATCGACAAATGCTAGTAAGTATTGATTCCCATCAGTTAAATCAGATCTGATTGGTGCCAATTGCGACCATTCAAAACTTGGTAATGGTGCTTTATTTAAAGCCAGTTTTTGGGACCCAGGTCTATTTTGTGCATGCCATTCGTCTAATGCTAAAACTTGTGTTGCTGCTTTTAACATTTTTTGATAACGCTTTTGATATACCCATTTTTTGATCCAACTTAGCTGATCTTCTTCATGTGGCAGGTTCAATGGGATGAATAAAGACGGTAAATTTTTTGCCCAATTTGCAACTGGTCCAAAATGAATCAAAACATTAGCAGGATTGTTTGTCATCAGTTGTGGCACTTTATTTGGATGGATCCAAGTTGCTCCAACCACTTCTGATGGGCTTGCAAACGAAGAGACAAGGTAGATAGTTCGCTGCACTTTGTTTTCATTCAATTGATCTGAATTGCCCATAGCAATCAGATCTAATAACAATGGCTCCAAAATATTCGGATTGGCTACATACAAATCGTCCAATTGTATAAAAATGCGCATAGGCAAAATTAATACATACTTAACAATTTATCCACCAATCATTTACAGCGTTAAGTTCCTATTAATAGTATCCTACCTTTGATCTATGGCAAAACAGTTACAGCAATTAGACCTATTTGGTATGGAAGCTACCACACCTGTGCATATTGCTGCCCCAAAGCAAGCCAAAAGCATTAAGCAAAAAAAAGTGCTACCTCAATATCGAAAACCTACTTTTCAACCAGAAGTCATTATTGAAAATGAGGTAACAGAACCTGCAGATACTGAATTACCCTCTGTTTCAAGAACACCTATGCATTATGTGAATAGAAATGTTTTACATAAAAGAGGTCGAAAAGCGTTTGCAGATATGGATCAAGAGATTGATAAAATCAATGTCCCCGACGCAATCACACTATCAAAAAAATTATACTACCCAATTGGTGAAGTCGCTGGGTGGTTTAATGTAAATACTTCATTAATTCGTTATTGGGAGAAAGAGTTCAAGCAATTACAGCCTCGTAAAACAAGAAAGGGGGACAGGTTATTTCGTGCTCAGGATATTGAATTTTTAAAACAGATCTATTATTTACTTAGAGAAAAAAAATACTCAATTGATGGCGCTAAAACTTATTTGAAAAACAATAAGGAAAAAGCGGACAAAACATTATCCTTATTAACCAACTTAAAAGACATTAGAAACTTCCTAGTTTCGTTAAAAGAAAATCTTTAATCTAGCCTTTTTCCGAAAATTGAATTTGATGTGCATTCGCATACTCAATTGCAGCAAGGTTTAAACGCTCTCTTATCAAATTAAACTCGCTCATCTCAACTTGCATCGAAACCAAGCAGTCAATGTGTAAACTATGGTACTGCTTCCCAGAATCTGAGACAAATACAGTAAAACTATGCACGCCATTTTGTGTTTGCAATATGGTTCTCATATGTTGAGCAAAATTTGCCAATGCTTGTGCAGGGGTTTGTACACTGAGTTGTAAATCCATCTCGATTTTTCTTTCAGACCTTAGAGAAATATTGTCTACGATAGAATCTACCATTTGTTTATTAGGCACTGAGATATAGGTTTTCTCTTGTGTACGAATACGTGTGCTCCTTAATCCAATTTTTTCGATGGTGCCTGTAAAGCCATTCACTTTAACAAGGTCGCCAATCGTAAATGGTTTATCAAAAAAGATAATAAACGAAGCAATAATATTCTCTAAGCTTTCTCTGGTAGACAATGCCACAGCTGCTCCAACAATACTTAAGCTGGTGACAAGATTGCCAATACTCTCATTGAAAACATACCTTAACACCAGTAAAATTCCAATGATATAAATAATGACTTTGAAAAAATCTCTGAAAAATAATACCAATTGATCGTCTGATAAATCTTTAGTTAACCTTGCTTTATTTTCGAGGATGATGGAAATAAATTCTAATGTGCGAAGACTTACACGAATCAATAGCATTATGAACACCAACTTAATGCCAGATTCGATTACTTGCTGTAAGCTCAATTTAAATAATCTAAAATCCCATGCTTCAGGAAACTTTAATTCATACAAGGCTATGATTGCTACTAAAAACAACAAAAACTGCTCAATTGGAACTAGCAGTCTATGCACATGGCTTTTCCTTAACTCTGAATGATTTTTCTTATCAACCCAAGTATAAATCAAACTTGCAAAAAATCGAGAAACTAAACGTTTAAATAGCAATGTCAATACCAATATACCTACTATAAAAAGATAACTTCTTAAGGAATTGCTCCATATTTGCTGATCTAAATTCATCATTTGACTATACTTTGTCCCAAGTTAAAAGTTGTACTTCGTTGCCATCAAATACAGCATAGGAATTTAAACGAATCCAATCTCCTAAATTGATATAGCGACATGTTTCATTGATCTTATAATCAATTGCAAAATGTCTGTGACCAAAAATAAAATAATCAACAGCCATTGTCTTCGCCTTTTCTTTAGTGTAAAGAATTAACCATTCTTTATCCTCTCCTAAAAATATTTCGTCCGCATTGCCAGTTTTAACCCTGCTCTTTTGACTAAAATAATTGGCTAACTGAATCCCAAAATCAGGATGCAACCATCTGAACAACCACTGACATAGGGGGTTTGTGAATATTTTCTTTAATCGCTTGTAGCCCTTATCACCAGGACCTAATCCATCCCCATGACCAATTAAAAATTGTTTATGGTGTAACTTAAACTGCGCAGGCTCAAAATAAAGTTTTGCATTCAATTCTTTTGTCAAGTAATCATTCATCCATAAATCATGATTGCCTGTAAAAATATGCAATTGGATTCCTTCATCAGACATTTGAGCAAGGGTCCCTAATAATCTAACAAAGCCTTTAGGTACGACAGTTTTATATTCAAACCAAAAATCAAAAATATCTCCTACTATAAAAACTGCGCTAGCATCTTTGCGGGCATCCTGTAAAAAGCGGACCAATCGATCTTCTCTTTTTCTACTCTCCAATGCATTGGGCGCACCTAAATGAAAATCAGAGAGAAAATATACTTTTTTACCGCTTGCTAATAACATGAAATAGGATTGATTTTGTGAAAGTTTAATCCAATGTATTATCAATTAAAAAACAATAAACCTCTTTTGGACCGTGTACTCCAACGACCAAAGTTTTTTCAATATCGGCTGTTCTACTTGGCCCAGTTGCAAAGCTTATCATTGAAGGCAATGCATCTAAATTGTCTTTGAACTTTACTAAACTATCTGAAATATCATATACCAATTGATCGGCGTAAGCCACACAAATATGAATAGGTGCATAGACACTTGAAGTTCTTCCACTCAGTTCTTTACTACTTAAAACGATGGTACCTGTTCTAGCAACTAAATGTGTACACAAAGTAATAGCAGCATCACAATCTGCTAATTCATCTGTCGTAACAGGATCAAATTTTAATGCTAACATTTTATCCAACCAATCCGCCTCTTTTGAATAAATTTTATTCCAACCTTTTGCAATAATTAATGCATTTAATTGACTTATCAACTCTTGCTCATCTGCACAATACACAAATTTGCCCAAGAGTTCAGTAAACTTTTGAGCAAATTCGATTGCCAATTCTTTTTCTGCAGGGATGAAAATTGGCGTATCTATTACTTGATCTGGAAAAGGAACAGGCACTGGATCTTTCAATGCCTGTTTTATCTTTTGTAATATCTTTTGCCTAGCGCCTTGTGATTCCATTTACAACTTATTCGTTATTATCAGTTGCATCTGCAGCCTGAATAGTTGCATTTGCATTTTCAATTACATCTTCTGATGGGTCTGAAGCTTGAACAACAGTCGTTTCACCTGGAGCAAACTGATCATTTGCATCTGCTGCCATAGTCGTTTCTTCAAGAATTTTCTTTTCTTCAAATGGACGATTGCCAATCAACTCTTCCACATCTGACTTATGCAAAACCTCTCTAGTTAACAATGCTTGTGCCAGTTTTTCTACTTCTGCTTTTCGAGATTGTAACAAGTCTAATGTTCTATGGTATGCAGCATCGATCATCTTTCGTACTTCCTCATCAATAATTTTTCCAGTCTCTTCACTAAAAGGTTTTTGAAAACTATTTTCTTGTGCAGGATCATAAAAACTAACATTCCCTACTTTTTCATTCATACCATATGTGGTCACCATTGAGTAGGCCATCTTTGTAATTTGCTGTAGATCATTTGATGCTCCAGTGGAAATTTTACCAAAGAATATTTGTTCAGCAGCACGTCCACCTAAAGTCATACACATTTGGTCTGTCAATTGCTCAATGGTATATAAGTATTGTTCTTTTGGAGTATACTGCGCATAACCCAATGCTGCTGTGCCTCTTGGCACAATGGTCACCTTTAATAATGGATAAGCATGTTCTAAGAACCATCCACAAATCGCATGTCCAGCTTCGTGGTAAGCAATCACTTCTTTCTCTTCTTTTGATATGATTTTATTCTTTTTTTCTAGACCACCAATGACTCTGTCAATTGCATCTTGAAAATCTTTCATCTCTACACCAGATTTGCCTTTGCGCGCTGCAATTAAAGCAGCTTCATTACAAACATTAGCAATATCAGCACCAGCAAAACCTGGAGTTTGTTCTGCCAATTTATGAATGTCTAAACTTTCAGAAACCTTAATTGGCCCTAAGTGCACTTTAAAAATTTCTTCACGCCCTTTTACATCTGGACGATCAATTGATATTTGACGATCAAAGCGACCTGGTCTTAATAATGCAGCATCCAATACATCTGGTCTATTTGTTGCAGCTAAAATGATAATTCCAGTATCTCCACCAAATCCATCCATCTCTACCAATAATTGATTCAGTGTATTCTCACGCTCATCATTGCTCATCATAGCATTTTTTCCACGAGCACGACCAATGGCATCAATCTCATCAATAAAGATGATACAAGGCGCTTTTTCTCTTGCTTGTTTGAATAAATCACGGACACGACTTGCGCCCACACCCACGAACATCTCCACAAAATCAGATCCACTTAAACTAAAGAAAGGCACTTGTGCTTCTCCAGCCATTGCTTTTGCTAATAAAGTTTTACCTGTTCCTGGAGGACCAATTAATAATGCACCTTTTGGAATCTTTCCTCCTAATGCTGTATATTTTTTTGGTTGTTTTAAGAAGTCCACAATCTCCATCACTTCTTCTTTTGCTTCTTCTAAACCTGCTACATCTGCAAAAGTGATATTGACTTTAGTTCCCCCTTTTTCAAATAAAGTCGCTTTAGATTTGCCCACATTGAAGATGCCACCAGGACCACCACCGCTTCCACCAGCGCCACCACCCATCTTACGCATCATCAAAACCCAAATCACTACTATAATAACCATAGTAAATAAAGTGTTGGCAATTGGACCAAACCACTCTCCTTCCTTGATGGTATTTTGCGGCACTTCTTGAATGCCTTTTTGCTCGTAGAACTTTTGAAGACGTTCATTGAAACTATTCCAATCCGTTACACTAAACTCAAATAAAGGCACACCTTTCACTTTAGCCTTGTCTAACTTCTTTTTAAACTTTTGTACATAAAAATCTTTCTGGATACTGTCTGGTTTGATATAAACACGAACAATTTCCTTGTTTTGTACCAAATCAATACGATCTACATCACCTGCCATCAACATCACTTGTTTAAACTCTTGCTCTGTTGTAGTAGACAATTCTGGTGACATTTGGAAAAAACGTGCAGAGAATAGGGACAATGCAATTAAGCCGTAAATCCAATAAATATTGAATTTAGGCATTTTAGGACCATCACCCAATGGTCCGTTTTTCTTTTTATTATTTTTTAATTCTGACATAGTATAATGCTGTTACTGCTTTTATTATAAACAAGTAAATTCAAGTTTTGTTGATGCAATTGAAAGATTAATCCTCATGTGTTTTCATATCTGCATCACTCCATAATTCTTCTAATTTATAAAAATTACGTGCATCAGGATGCATAATATGAACCACAACGTTGATATAATCAATCAACAACCATTGTCCTCCTTGTTTGCCTTCAGTTCTGTATGGTATCTCACCACAAGTATGTTTAACTTGATAATCAACAAAATCTGCAATTGCTTTTAACTGGGTTGTATTATTAGCTTCACAAATGATGAAAAAATCTGCTGCTGCTTCATGTACTTTTTTAAGATCAAGGCTAATTACATTTTCTCCTTTTTTATCCAAGATGGCTTGAATAATGGTTTTGAAAATTTTAGAGCTTCTAGTAAGCCTGGTCACCGTGTTTTTTTTACGGTCATTTAAAGAAGAAAGTTGTTCCAATGCACTTATTTTTAATGTGTTAAATCCTGTTTCTAAACTAACTTTACAAAAATAACAATTCTTTGCCACTAGCCACACCATTTAACATATTGGGTGAACCGCTCATAGAACTGCCTTTAATAGAAAGTACCAATATCTATGCCATGGAGCAAATTAGAAATGGTCAAGCCATTTCTGGCAGTGCCTATTTAGCCGATTTCCAAACAAAAGGTAAAGGACAAATGCATAAATTTTGGGAAAGTGAAGCAGGACAGAATATACTCATTAGTTATGCTTTGGAGTGGGATAAGCCTATTTTTACCAATAACTTTGAGCTATCTGTAGCCGTTTCATTGGGTATTTTTGACTTTTTCAGTGAAATAGTAGGTGAGGAAACATCAATAAAGTGGCCCAATGACTTGTATTGGCGTGACAGAAAGGCAGTAGGCATTTTGATTGAAAACAGTTTGAGAGGTCCACAATTTAAATGGTCGGTGATTGGTATGGGCATCAATGTGAACCAAACAATTTTTAAAGACGCTCCTAACCCCGTTTCATTAAAACAAATCACCGGTAGAGCATGGGATAGGTTAGAATTGGTAAAACGCTTATCAGTACATTTAAAAAAACATGTTAATGCTTGGCTTTCTGGAAATGCCCAAAAACAACTAATGACTTACAATCAACATTTATATAAAAAAGATGAAATACAAAAATTTAAGCAGGGAGCTAGATTGTTTGAAGCGATTGTAAAAAAAGTAAATCAAGATGGGCAATTAATAGTTGATAGTGGTATTGAGGAAGCATTTAACTTTGGTGCCATAGAATGGATAAAATAAATATGACAATTAAATTAACAGCATATAGTAAAGGGGCTGGGTGTGGATGTAAAATAGCACCAGCTGTTCTTTCAGAAATTTTAGCACAACACAGTGTTGGTAATAGTACGCCTAAATTATTAGTTGGCAATGATACAAAAGACGATGCTGCAGTGTATCAAATTGATGCAACGAATGCCTTGATTAGTACGACCGATTTCTTTTTACCGATTGTAGATGATGCTTTTCAATTTGGACAAATTGCAGCAGCCAATGCTATAAGTGACGTGTATGCCATGGGAGGGAAGCCTTTATTCGCGCTGGCTGTATTAGGTTGGCCAATAGACATTATACCTGTTGCTGCTGCACAAGAAGTGATGGCCGGCGCGAGAGCAATTTGTGCAGAAGCTGGTATCGTTATGGCTGGCGGGCATAGTATTGACAGCAAAGATCCAATTTTTGGATTGGTCGTGAATGGGTTAGTGGCAATTGAAAATTTAAAAAGAAACAATGGTGCAGTAGCAGGTGATATTTTATTACTGACAAAACCACTGGGGGTGGGCATACTTGCTACAGCTCAGAAAAAAGGATTGATAGAGGACGCTGACCTTGAATTACTAATCAAACAATTAACAACTTTAAATAAAGTGGGTACTATCTTGGGCAAGGTCAAAGGCGTACACGCAATGACAGATGTAACCGGCTTTGGGATTTTAGGACATTTAATTGAAATGATGGAAGGCAGCGGATTAGGCGCAACACTGCATTACAATCAATTGCCTATTTTAGACGCAGCAAGAAAATACATTAGCCAAAAAGCAATCCCAGATGCCACTTACAGAAATTGGAATGCATACAATCAACAAGTTGCTTTTGGGAACGGTTTAAACGTCATGGAAGCGTTTCAAATCTTACCAGATCCACAAACCAATGGCGGATTGCTAATTGCTGTTGCACCAGAAGCATTGACAGAAGTAATGGCAATTTTAAAAGAAGCAGGTATTGAGAATACAAACCCAATAGGCGTTTGCACAGAAGCTACAGAAAAAAGAATACAAGTAAACCCTTAGTATTATTCAAAAATCAAATGACCTTTATTTTTGATTTGATCTGGAGTTAATTCTGCAACCAATTGCACCCCTTTTATATTTCTTATGGTATGAAGAATATCTTTTACTTTTTCATCTTCAATCCATTCACCACGGATCCACCAAATAAAATCCATGTGTTTCAATTCTGGTAACAAATACTCTCCATCAAATTGATTGTGGTACACAAAATGGCCAATGGTCGTATTGGGTTCATAGCCCTCATACATAGAAAAATAATAAGTTCTATTTTTTCGCTTTAATGCAATTTCATGATTTGGATTGAAACGAAATTCAAAACCCATATATTGATTGAGTAGAATACAAAACTGATAATTTTTAATTGGCGCAGTGATGCCAAGAATACGAGATCCTTCAAAATCTTGTTCATTGATCTCATCTTGGTTTAAAATTAATTTTGCACTCACAGTGATTCCAAATAGGTTAAAAAATGAAGCATATTGTTTAAAAAGTAATATCTACCTTAATTTCTTCAGTGCCTCTTCTATAAATTAAAAAAGTACTATCTCCTTTTTTAAACTTTGACAAAGTAGTCATATAACTCATCACATCTATGAATTTATAATCTCCCATTTGTAATAAAATATCACCAGCTCTCAAACCTAATTTTTCACCTAATTTTCCAGCAGATGCACCTTCAATCCTAAGTCCAGTGCCTGTATAAGCATAATCTGGCATCACTCCTAAACTCACTGTAAACTTTGTACTACGACCCATAGAAGCTTCTCTTGTTTTTAAGAAATCAAGTTTACCATAACCATTGGAGGTTTTTATAATATTTTGTACAAATCGAAGAATCTCTTTTTGTCCAATGTAATTGATTTTATCCCAATCATCTGTTGCTTTATGATAATCTGCATGACTTCCTGTAAACATAAACAATACAGGTATATCTTTTCTATAAAAACTTGCATGATCACTAGGGCCTGTTCCAGCACTGTCGATTGTAAACAATAAATTAGTAGGTGTTTTTTGAATTATTTCAGCCCATTTACTCGAAGTACCAAATCCTCCAAGGCTCATTTTCTTAGTTGCATCATACCTGCCTACCATGTCCATGTTTACCATATAATTGAAACTAGTTTTGATCGTTGGATTTTCTAACCAATACTTACTACCTATTAATCCAAGCTCTTCAGCAGAGAAATGAATGATTAAATAATTATTATTACGATAACCCTCCCCTTTCTTTGATGCTTTTTGTAAAAATTTTGCCAATTCGATCAAAGCTGCTGTACCACTTGCATTATCATCTGCACCATTACGTATTTCTCCATTTAAATCTAAAGCATTTTTATCTTGATTATACCCTAAGTGATCTAAATGAGCACCTAAAACAACTGTATGTGCCGCATGATTATCAATATAAGCAATCACATTTTTTGCTGTTCTTTTTTGTTCGGTCAACACCAAATTTGCCTCAATTTCAAAAGTACCTAACTCATCATTAAAATACTTTTTAAATCCCTCTTTAGTGATGTATACTACAGGTATTGCAAGCGGTTTCGAAGTGTCAAATTTATTAAACTGCATATTGTCCACCAGTGTGCCACTGTTAAATAAAAACAAAGCTTTAGCATTTTTTTGATACATGGTATTGGTGGTCGACTTAATCCATTCATTTAAATCAAAATGAGGATTGCTTTGTTGTTCTTCAAGTACTTCTTGCAAATCCTTAAACCAAACCTGTCCTGCTTCTTCTAATGCACGTGTAGAGTTGCTTGTAAATTGGTGATGTACACCTGTAGAAATCGTAAAAAAATCGACTCCAAATTGCATTGATTGCTGGTTGATTTTTAGAACTGCCTTTGAATCCCATTGCTTACCTTCATTGATTGGGAAAGACTGAGTGTACCCTTGTTCTCCCTTGGATTGAAGACCTGCAGCTTCATACTGTGCAATGATATAATCAACAGCCATTTGTTCTCCCAAAGTTCCTGCACGACGACCTTCTAGCATATCGCTTGCTAAATACTGAACATGGAGTTGTAAATTTTTAATCGTTTGACGATCAGCCTTATTTTGTTTTTGAGCTTGCACGCACAAGGACAAAAAAAGTAGAACAAATACACTGAATGAGCGCATAACATCGGTTTGAGCTTCAAAATTAAGCAATGAAGCTTAGTTTAATGATCAATTCCTTTAAAAACTGCCAAAAGTCATCTTTTTTAAGGTCTTTCAATTTCTAATTTCGTAAGTAGTAGCTAGGCTTAATGGCTAGCTTTGCGTCCAATCGTGAAAGCTGGAATACATATTGCCTTAGTGGGGAATCCCAACAGTGGAAAAAGTTCACTTTTTAATGCCTTGACTGGCTTACAACAAAAAGTAGGAAATTTTCCTGGAGTAACCGTGGACAAAAAAACCGGTGACTTGCAAATTGGTCCACATCCGAGTACCTTAATCGATTTGCCAGGGACTTATAGCTTTTACCCAAAAAGAGAGGACGAATGGGTAGCATATCGTGTTTTGATGGGCGTGGATGAAGAAGTAAAAACAGATGTTATTTTATTAGTAGCGGATGCTAGTAACCTAAAAAGAAATCTTCTTTTTTGCAGTCAAATTATTGACTTAAAAATTCCAGTGGTGCTTGCACTCACTATGAACGATCTAGCACAAAAGAAAGGAATTAAAATTGACATCACAGGTTTACAAGCTGATTTGGGCATACCGGTAGTTGCAGTGGATGCAAGGAAAAAGAAAGGATTGAATGAATTAAAAAAAGCCTTGGGTCAAATTATTGAAACACCTCGTTCAAAAAATCAAGAAAGTTTTATTGACAATAAAAATCTTGCACCAGATGCGATTGATGCATTTAAGAAAACCTATCCCACACATAGTGATTATGCTGCTTTGCATTATTTAATGCATCATGAGACATTTCCTTTAGATCAAGAGATGCAGGATAATATTGAGCAAATTGAAATAGACAATCAGTTTAATCATACCAAAACACAGGCTCAGGAAATTTTATTGCGATACCATCGAATTCAAGAACTCATGAAAAAATGGGTAACGGAACCAGATCCAAGTTCAAAGAAAAAAAGAACAGACCGACTAGATAATATTTTCTTACACAGAATCTGGGGATACCTCATTTTAATTTCAGTACTATTTTTATTATTCCAATCTGTATTCTGGATGGCGTCTTTTCCAATGGATGGTATTGAATGGATTTTTACAAATATCACTACGTATTTAAATCAAATACTACCTCAAGCATGGTGGCAAGATTTATTGGTGAATGGATTGGTGGCAGGCATCGGAGGGATTGTGATTTTTGTACCACAGATTATGATTTTATTTGGGTTAATCACTTTATTAGAAGATACTGGCTACATGGCTAGAATTAGTTTTTTAAGTGACAAGCTCATGCGTAAAGTTGGATTGAATGGAAAAAGTGTCATGCCCATGATTAGTGGTTTTGCATGCGCTGTGCCAGCGATCATGAGTGCAAGAAATATTGAGAATAAAAAAGAAAGATTACTTACTATTCTTGTCACGCCATTTATGAGTTGTAGCGCGAGATTACCTGTATACACTATTTTGATTTCCCTAGTCATTGACGAAAAAATGTATTTCGGATTTCTAAGTTTACAAGGATTGGTGATGATGTCTCTATATTTACTTGGCATCATCATGGCATTGGTAGCAAGCTTTTTGCTTAAATTTTTTATTAAAATAAAAGAAAAGAGCTACTTTATTTTAGAGTTGCCAGTTTACCGTGCTCCTCGATGGGGAAATGTGGGTATGACAATGCTACAGAAAGCTAAAATCTTTGTTTCAGATGCAGGAAAAGTGATTATAGTAATTAGTTTACTGTTATGGTTTTTAAGTAGCTATGGACCAAGAAAAAAAATGGAGTCACTAGAAACACAGTATACTTTGTCAGTGAAAGCAAACCCCAATGAAAAAGATCAATTAGAAAAACAATACCATACAGATAAGTTAGCCAATTCATATGCAGGCATACTTGGGAAAAAAATTGAACCATTCATTCAGCCACTGGGTTATGATTGGAAGATTGGCATTGCACTCATCACATCTTTTGCAGCACGTGAGGTATTTGTAGGAACTATGGCTACGCTATATAGTGTGGAAGAAGATGACAATAGCAGCTTAAGGGAAAAATTAAGGGCATCAACATGGTCAGATGGAACTCCAGTTTATAGCTTAGCAACATCATTGTCTTTAATGGTCTTCTACGTACTTGCAATGCAATGTATGAGTACACTCGCAATTGTTAAAAGAGAAACTGGCACTTGGAAATGGCCTGTTATTCAATTTATATTGATGACGAGCCTTGCCTATACAATGAGCTGGGGTATCTATCAATTATTTATATAGATCATAATCCAAATCTGCTCTTGTTCACATTAAAGTTTTGCTGAATTTCAGAAATTGTAAGTGCTTTTTTATAGATTCTACAAACTGCTAAATTCCCTTTTAGTAAATAAACAGAATTGAGTTCTCCAGAACCAATCAGTAAGCTTGGAAAAGAAGCAATGGTATTATAACCCTCGTCTTGAGTGAGCACTTGAACACCATCTACAAACACTCGTGTCATAATAGTACTTCCCTCTGTACTTCCAGTAAAAACAATATGTTTCCATACATTGGCAGGCAAAGTATATCCACCAGGACTTCTATCAGCACGCGTACCCATATTCCAAAACATTGTACCTGTACTTGTCGTTCCAAATCTATAATTAGCCGCATTATCTGAAACCCAAAATTGAAAATCGTTACTAACTGCCCTTTTATACCAAACTTCTACTGTAATGCCACTACTTGGCGTGAACGAGAAATTTGAAAGTGGACTTTTTGTAATTGTATGAGTGCTTAATTGTCCAAATAAAAATGATCCACCATTGGTATTGGTAAATGTATTTGCTAAAAGTGTTGGAATCGTCAGGTGATTTGAGTTACCACTTAAATCATTCCAAGTAGTGCCTGTTCCAGGATAACTATTATTATTGGCCGCATCAATAAAAAAAATTGAACCTGGCACAATCGAATTATATAATGACTGATCGATAGGTGTAAAATTATTACTTTGAAACAGCTTATTGCCCTGAGCAAATGCTTGAACATATACTATCAAAAGTAAAAAAGTGCCATATTTGATTTTCGATTTTAGATGCATCTTACGGTATATTTTTCTTGATTGCATTATAATTTTGTACTATTTCTGTCTCTGATAAACATCTTTTATAAATTAATACCGGTCCTATATCTCCATACCAAAAGTTATCTGATTTACCGATATTTTCGTCTGTACTTGTTCCATATTGCGTAAGCGGCATTGATGTCATCCCAATTTTAATGCCATTTAAATAATAAGTGGTCGTATTTAGGTCTTGAGTAGCAGCAAGTACTACCCATTGACCAGTGGTAATTGCAAGTGGATCACTAAATGTACCGTAACCGCCTGCAGAAAAATGCAACACATAATTAGTACCATTATGGTACATATAAAAATTAAAATTTCTACTTACCCCTGTAGATCCAAATAGTGCTCTAAATTGATTGGTTCCAAAGTTTGGGTCCATTTTGGCAGCAACCATAACGGTTTTGCCAGTATAAGGTGTATTGAATTTTGAGGAGACAAAACTGATAAAATTACTAGAAGTACCATTAAAAGTAAATCTTTTTGGCGCTGTATTAAATACAGGAGCACTGGTTGATAAAGTTCCATTGTTTGCATTTAGACTAAGATCTGCTAAAATATTTCCAGTGCTATTATATGATCTTTTCATTGCAGGATCGACATACAACAAAAGACCTTCAGTTATTATATTGGTATTTAACTTACCATAAATAAAATTACTATTGCTAGATGTTAAACTAAAATTTGTCAAACTAGTATGATAATTGGTGGTCTCGTCATATAAAGTCGTAATGCCAGTATTATTAGCATATGGAATACCTTGATTACATTTAAAATAAGCTACCAAACCGGTTTCATCACCATTTAACTCTTGATTCATATTGGCTGCTATTTCAGCTTGTGATCTTACAACATTCCAAATTCTTATATCGTCTAAAGCGCCGTCAAAATAATTGACAGCAGTTTGCATACCACCTAATCTTAAATACCCAGGTGCTGTTAAGGTTCCATAATTACCACAAGTGCCAGATTTATCCAAAGCACCATTGATATAAATTGCAACCGCACCAGTGCTTTTAGTTCGTGTTACAGCAATATGCTTCCAAGTTCCATCATTTATACTTGAATTACTAGTAATAGTGTAATCTGGATTTCCAATCCCAAAAGATAATTTAGACCCATTCAATGATGTGCCAAAATCATTGGTACCTCCACCAACTTCAGCATCTACTATGCCAACACCATGATACCACATTCCACCAGAAGTTCCAACTTGAGTCGTTTTAATCCAGTATTCAATTGTAAAATTATCCCCTATGGGCCTACTAACATTAATGTAGTCATTGATACCATCAAATTCTATTGCATTTGCATATTTCAATGCATGATTAGATGCTTGAAAAGGTGAAGCAATAATTTGGCCAAATAAATTAAATTTTAAAATAACACTTAAAATAAATAGTCCCAAAATCCGATGTTGCATATGTACAATCTTTATGGATCCACCGTTTTAAATCGAATATTTTGACTGTAAAATGTCGTATTGCCAATTGTAACATAAGCCCTTGCAAAATACCTTGTACCAGGTATTAAAGAAGTTAAATTTAAAGTAAAATTACCTGCAACTGTTGAGCCATTTATTTGTTTTGAATCATTAATAGTTGGATTAATAGTAGTACTATAACATACACCATAAGACTCAATATTGACATAAGAAGATGGTACCTTGCCAGAAAATGTGGCTGCAGTTTTTGTAATATTATTGACTAACAAATTTGACATTTTAGGTACAGGCACTATACCTTTCACCCAATTTGAACCTGTACCAGTCATTGCAAAATTATACAAGCTATAGACTACTTGAAACTGTCCTGCTACATAATTAATATTATAATTTGAAGAAGAGAATGTACCACTGTATGCTGCTGAAGGCGTAATGGTATAATAACCTACCGGCGCATCCACTGCAGTGCCACCAGAAGGCGTGATGGTAACTGATCCAATTGTTTCGTTATTCATTAAACCTGTTGCAGTAAAATACCTACTTCCTGCTCCAAGTGTAATTTTTGAGCCATAAAATTTTTGGAAATATTTTGCAGTGATTGTCAAATTTGCAGGTGCAACATAACTGGTACTAGTAGTAATCACTTTTGAAACTGCACTAGTTGAGGTTAATTGAATATCACCATCATGATTGCCGACATTCGCAGTCTTTTTTAAGCGTATGTACAATGGCTGTATAATATTTCTTTCTGCAGTAGGATACATTTTAATTGTATCTGCAAATCCAGTATTGGTATATACTGACGTCTCAAATCCAACAGGTGCTACAACTAAAATATGATCAATTATATTGTCTGCAGTAATTGAAACATTTTGTGTTGTGGAAGGTGCACCATAAGTTGTATTTAAGCTTGAAATAGTTGTATTACCTATGTTGATCACTGGCTGCTTTACAGACAAATTAATAGTAAAAATTTCACCCCAGTTAATGGACTGATCTCGCTTATAATTTGCTGCCCTTACTCTTATTGGTAGATTGTCTACTAGTTGTGTAGGCGTTCCGGATATCACCCCAGTCAAAGTGTTAAATGTCAACCCGGTAGGAAGCACATCTAATATTTCAAATATTACTGCTGTTCCACCAGTAATATTGGGCGTAAGGGTAACACCATTATAGTTAATATAAAATCTTGCAGGATTAGTGTAGCTAATTGTAGGGGGTAATTTTGTAATGTTGATATTCGTAGTTGCAACGTAGCTACATGCACCTTTTGTATAAGCATAGTTAATCGCATAAACACCACTCGTACTTAAACCAGGAGTAAATGAACCATCACTTGCATTAAATGACAAACCAGTTGGGCTGTAACTAAATGTCCCAGTTAGTGGTCCATTGATATACCTTACTTTTTTAAGATTCAAATCTTCTTCATCAAAATTATAACCTCCATAAGAAACTGTAGTGCTGGGATCTGCAATTACAGTTACGGTTACCTTAGCAGTATTGATACAACCTACACCTGGTCCAGAGCCTAAAACGGTATATGTAGTAGTAGTTGAAGGGGAAGCTATTGGATTAGCGGATGTGGTATTACTCAAACCTGCAGAAGGCGTCCAAGAATAAAAACTTGCCCCTGTAGCACTCAGAGTAGTTGAAACTCCAGGACATATTGTTATATCTGCAGAAACTGCAACTGCTGTTCCTGTAATAGTATTGGTTGTTGGTGTTAAACTTCCATTTCCGTATCCAACTCCTGCACCTCCTAAATAAAAATTATCGCCAACCGGAATAGGGCAAGCTAATTGAACTAAAACACTTTTAGGAGTCAAATTTGATGCCGAACCACCTTTATAAATTAATTGGGTATAATCTAAGTTTGGCGTACATGCCCCTTGTACCAAACTGCTATTAGGCGATAATAATGCGGCAGCACCACCCTTGTAAATTAATTGGGTATAATCTAAGTTTGGCGTACATGCCCCTTGTACCAAACTACTATTAGGCGATAATAATGCGGCAGCACCACCCTTGTAAATTAATTGAGTATAATCTAAGTTTGGCGTACAAGCCCCTTGCACCAAACTACTATTAGGCGATAATAATGCGGCAGCACCACCAGCATATACATTTGGGAATTCTATTACACCAATATTTGTAGAACAGTCATTTGTAATTTCTACACTTGTAGTCACTTGATTATTACATGTTCCATATGTATAAGTTACAGTATAAATACCAACAGAGCTGGTATTTGGTGTAATAGCTCCAGTAATTGCATCTATTTTTAATCCTGAGTTGGTTGTTGTAAAGGTACCTCCAGTAATACCAGTAAGAATTGGAGATTGAATTGTAGTCACATTTGTACAAACTTTAGTAGGATATGAAATTGTGGTGTTAACCCCTGCACCTAATACTTTAATCGTAACTTTTGCTACATCTCTACATCCTAAGGATGGTCCTGTTGCAGTAACAGTATATGTTGTTGTTTCAGTTGGATTTGCAATTGGATTTTGAGTGGAAGCATTGCTTAATCCAACATTGGGTGTCCAACTAAATGTATTTGCACCAGTACCAGTTGTAGTTAGCGTAATACAATTACCATTGGCAATTGTAGTGTCATTAATTGTAGCAATAAATGGGCCGGTTGTATTTACTGAAGCAGTATTGATAACAGTACCATTAATACTTGAAGAAGAAATACCACCTAAAAAAATATTATTCGCTTCTGGTGCCGGACATGCTGTGCTACTAATTGAAACTGAATTAGCACCACTTCCATTTCCACCCTTAAATATTAATACCCCAATATCTTGAGTATATGTACAGGCATTGGGTATCATATTGACTTTAGCAATACCACCACCATTACCTCCTTTAAAAATCATCAATGCATCATTAGTTAAATAGGTGCATACATTAGGAGTCATATTGACTTTAGCAATACCACCACCATTACCTCCTTTAAAAATCATCAATGCATCATTAGTTAAATAGGTACATGCATTGTTTGTTAAAGAGTGTATACTTACACCACTCCCATTACCGCCACTAAATTGACCGTGAGCTGTAACAAGAATGCCACTAAATAATAATATTGAGATAAACCGTTTGAACACAATTTGACTACTAAAAATTTAAAATGAACGAACGCCTCTCCCTCCACTGCCTGATGACAATCCATTATTTAACGTTGTACCTGCATAATAAGATCTATCAGAAACTTGTACTGTATAGGATAGTGCAGCACCACCATTAAAAGAACCACCTTTTAAAATAGTTCCTGAATTAGCTCCATGTGAAGTTGGCCATCCTACTGTATTAGCATCACCCACATTACTTAAAATACCATCTCCATTAGCAGTTGTAAAATTAGAATAGTCATATCCAGCACCACCTACAGCCTGTTCAAATAAATTTCCTCCCATATCTAGTATCCCATAAAAAGTTGCACCAGCCTGTGACCTTGTTGTTAGAGTCCTTGCTGCATATCCAGATCTGTATGGTGCTTGATTTGCATCCTCCCATCCATACAAGCAAAGTCCTTCACCACTTTGTCCCGCATATTCACCTGACTGTCCATTCAAAGCAGGAGTTCCAGTGGCTTGCGTAATAATAGTACTTCCCCAAGGATATTCATTGGGAATAGGATTAGCTGTTCCCCTACATGCTTTTTCATATTCAAACTCTGTCATCGGCCTCAAGCCTGACCAATCTAAATAAGCAGTTAAATCTTTCCAACCAACATAAGATGCTGGAGTAAAATTTGAATAGGTAATATTATTTATAAATGTTGCAGGAACTGTATTAAAAACACCAGGTACAGATACTTTTAATGATCCTTTTTGACTTGAATTACCAAAATTACTATTCAATTCATTTGGATATCTTCCATCGCCCCATTTTGATAATCTATTCGCTTGTTGATCATAGGTTAAGCAATTCATAAACTCCATAAAAGCAACCATACTCACTTCATATTTCATACACCAAAATCCATTATAACCTAAAGGGAATGTGCTTGGTAAATTTCCAGGACATCCATAAATAGGATTAGATGTATAATTCGTAGCAGGACCCAATCCATTGGCCTGAGTTGTGGCGTCTATAAACAAAGCTGTTGAAGCATTGTTCCCTCCTGAAAAATTAGTTGTATTAGTATTTCTTCCATCACCTAAATAAAATCCACCTTGCGGTACATAAACCATTTCAACACCAAAAACTTTAAAATTGTCTGTTGCTGATGGTGTAATTGCAGGTTGAGTTGTTAAGCTAGAATTCAGAGATAACTCGATAGAATGTAAAGTGATGTTTCCTAAACCATTTGCTGTTCTTCTAATGAAAACTCCCATGCCATCATTCACTGCATCAATGGTTAATAAGGTACCTGATGTAACAGAATGATCGCCTGAGTTCGTACTAAGTAAAGCTGAAGCCCAAATATTATTATTTGAACAAGCCTGTCTTTTTATAAAAACCCAAACACCATCCCAATTATTTGGACCTGTGCTAACTTTCCAACTATTATCCCACGTTATATCAAATTTGATTTTTTTTGTTGCGTGATCATAAGTTGAATTAGAAATTACTAAGTTATTTGCATTTAGATTAAAACATACTATGATGAATTGAAATGCTAAAATATATTTTTTCATAAGATTGTATTGAAAATTAAAATGAACGTACACCTCTACCGCCTGAAGGCCTACTTTTAACTGCATTAGTGTTATCACCTGCGTAATATTGTCTATCTGATACTCTAAGTGCGGCTACATTTCCTGCACCTGTATTATAAAATCCTCCTTTTAAAATGGTACCGCTGTCAGGACCTCCATTAGAAGGCCAGCCATTTGTGTTTGCATTTCCATTTGATCCTAAAACACCGTCCCCATTAACAGAAGTAAAATTGGAGTAATTATATCCATTTCCACCACCGACACATTGTTCAAATACTTGTCCTGCCATGTCCATGATACCATAATAAGTAGCACCACTTTGTGATCTATTAGTAGAAGGTCCTGCAGCGAATCCAGAACGAATTGGACCACCATCCCATGCACCTGCATGAACATGCCCATCTTTAACACCAAAACTTGAAGTTGCTGAAGCATTACCAGGATTCATAAAATTATATGTTGTAGTCCCCCAAGGATATTCATTTACTACTGGCGCTAATGGTCCCCTACATGCTTTCTCATATTCAAACTCAGTCATAGGTCTTAAACCAGCCCAATCTAATAAGGCGGTTAAATCCTGCCAAGTCCAATGCGTTTGAGGTATATAAGGATAAGTACAACCAAAAACTGCAGGAACAGTATTGAATGTACCAGGTGTAGTTACTTTTACATTTACAAAATTCCAATCTTCATCTAAACCCGCACCTAACACATTCGGCAATCTTGACCATGCTGCCATCCTTTTTGCTTGTTGATCATAGGTCAAAGTATTCATAAATTCAACAACCAAACCCTGTTGAATTTCATATTTCATAACATAATATCCATTGAACCCTAATGGAAATGTGGATGGAAGCGCAACAGGACAACCGTATTCAGGTCGAGATACATATTTATCATAAGTACCAAGTCCAGCAGCTTGAACAGTTGAAGTAATCAAAAGTGGTTGTGTTGTATTTCCAGCAGAAAAATTGTTTGTGTTGGTTGGCCTGCCGTCTCCAATATAAAACTGCCCCTGAGGAACATAAACCATCTCAATACCAATTACTTCAAAATTATCTGAATTGCTAGTTGTGATACTTGGGTTGGTTCCTGCAAGTTTAATTGTGATTGTTTGTGCACTTACATTACCAACAACATTATTTCCTATTCTTTTTACAAAAACACCCATTCCATCTGCAACAGCATCTATCGCAACTAATGTAGATGTATTTGCTCCATCTTTTGCAGTGTGATCGGCGCTAGTTGAACTTAACAATTGATGAACCCAATTATTATTACCAGTACAATTTTGTCTTTTAACAAAAATCCAAACTGCATCCCAATTGCTAGGCCCAGCATTAATAGACCAGCTATTGTCCCATGCAACTGAAAAAGTAAGTGTTTGATTGGAAGCCGTGTAGGTACTTGTTCCAATAGTTAGATTATTTGCATATACATTCCCCAAAAAAGAAAGTAAGCACAATAATAAAAAATAAACCTGTTTCATATGTTCTATTTATAAATGAATTTAATATGATCTAACCCCTCTACCTCCAGTTGATCTGTCTCTTGTATTATTTGCATTAATCCCTTGACCACCAATATAATTCCGATTAGAAACTTGAAGTTGAAAATTTTGTGATGTAGTTATATAAAAGCTTCCCCCTCTTATAATAGTACCAGAATTTGTTCCACCATTAATTGGCCAACCATCTACATTTGCAATTCCTGTGTTCGTTAAAACTCCATCCCCATTTACGGTTGTAAAATTTGCGTAATTATATCCACTACCTCCTCCTACACATTGTTCAAATACATTGCCAGCCATTTCCATAATTCCATAATATGTCGCACCCGATTGTGAACGGTTTGATTTACTTGTTGCAGCAAATCCTGAACGAATTGGACCACCATCCCAATTGTAATGTGCAAGCCCATCAGTGGTAATAGTCATTGTTTCACTTGAGGAATTGTTATTGCTCATTGCTCCATTACTGGTATTTATTATGGTATTACCCCAGGGAAACTCATAGGCTACTGGATCTATTGTACCTCTACAAGCTTTTTCATATTCAAATTCTGTCATTGGTCTCAGACCAGACCAATCCAAATAAGAAGTTAAATCTTGCCAATTTAAATATCCAGCTGGTAAAAACGCGTTATAGGCATTGGTTAAACCAAATACTGCAGGCAAAGTATTATCTGTTCCAGCAGTTGTAATTTTAATTTCTTGTCTATAAGTATTAAATGCATTGCTGAAATAAGTTCCATTTACATTTGGCAATCTTGATGTTGACCAAACCGCTAATCTTGCTTTTTGTTGATCATAAGTTAGCGTATTTAAGTAATCAACTATTTGTTGCTGGCTAATTTCATACTTCATACAATAAAAGCCATTAAAACCCAGCGGAAAAGTACTTGGTAATCCAACAATATTTCCATTTGCAGGCGTACTTGTATAATTAGAATAAACACCTAAGCCATTTGTTTGAGTTGTCGCATTAATTAATTTTGCAGCATTGTTCCCCCCATTCGAAAAATTATTACTATTTACATCCCTACCATCCCCAATATAAAATGCACCTTGTGGTACATATACCATTTCAATTCCAAAGACTTTAAAGTTATCAGACGAAGTAGACGATCCTATAAGGGAAGGATTGTATGTGGAAGTTAATTGTAATGTAACATCACTCGTTGTTACCAATGAACCAATGGCATTATTGGCCGCTGCTGGTCGATGTATAAATACGCCCATACCATCAGACACTGCATCTGCAACTAAACCGTAAGCACCTGTTACAGTATGGTCAGACGATGTTGTACTTAATACGGCATGTGACCAAATTCCATTAGCTCCACATGGTTGTCTTTTAATAAAAACCCAAACAGCATCCCAATTAGATGGACCCGAATTTACACGCCAACTATTATCCCATTTGATTGTAAATGTTATTTTATTTGTTGTGCCATTATATGTAGGATTGCCAATCACTAAATTATTTGCGTAACAATAAGCCTGTAATAACATTATTAAACATATAGTACTTAATATTTTTTTCATAACGTTTAATTTATTGCAGAATTATACAATCCAAGTTCTAAAGGATTTGATCCTCCAGCCTCACCTTGATCAAATCGATAATATAATTTCAAATCTGTAAAATTATTAGGGTCAACAACTGCATACATGTATTTCTGAATTTCAACTCTAGGTCTAACACTATTCCAAATTCTAAACTCATCTATTGTGAATTGTCCATTTTCGCCAACACCATCTAAATTTGATCCCAATCTAAAAACTGAGGGTAATATTGAAGCAGCAGTCACTGTATAACTAGCTACTTGAAATGCATTTTTAAACACAGTGATTGCATTTGCATTTTTTACAAATGCAAGGTGTATCCACTGATTTGATTCAAGCGTACATGGTGTTTGCCATCCAGCTGGTCCACCCAAATCAGAAATGTATAATTTTAAATGTGTTGTACTTTTAGCGATATGCATGCCAGTATTACCATAGGGACTAAAAATTCGATCATTTGCGCCATCAGCTCCAGTATTTTTTACCCAAAATTCAATTGTAAAATTGGAAATGGAATCATCTACATACACTTGTCCGATTCCAAATGTATTTGAACCGTTAAAATTAAGCGCATTCCCAAATAATATATCATTGTATTGCAATGATTGCAATTGTGGCAATGTCACTTGTGCAGCAATTTTGCTAGTGCTGAGTAGAAATAAAAGTATATAAATTAATTTATTCATTTTTATTGAACATCACCGGTTAATAATGCAAATCCAGATGCATAACACAATACAGTAGCAATAGAATAAATACCAGAGGTAGCTGCGTAATTATATCTATTGACTGTTCCAACAAATTGAACTACTGAATTGTCTGACTGTAGCACCATACAAGAAAAACCTATAGGTAAACTAGCAGCTTCAAATGTGATAGTTGGCCCTGCAGCACATACCAAAACCCTGCCATTATAATCTGCAGCATTTGCTCCATTAATTGTCAATGCAGATGTTACTGAATTAATTGCTGCGTTAAATCCTGAAATCGTGGCAGCACTTGTATTACCAGCTAAAGCGCCCTTGACATTTACCGCATCAATTGTCTTAGTACCAGAAAATGTTTGAGACCCTGTATTTACAACACCTTTAACAGTTGCACTTGCGTCTGGTAAATTAAAAGTATGTGTACTACCGCTACTTACTATGTTAAATGCATTGCCAGCACCAGCAGCTGTCCCAGTAGCAAATGTTTGAGTTGTACTTGACAAAGTATTAATTGAAGAAATTCCAGAACTTATTGCAGTCAATACACCTGTATTCTCATCTAAACTTAATCCATTACCTAATTCAATCTCACTAAGTACGCCAGCAGCATTTGATTTATTTCCAATCAATTTTTTTGCAGTAATATTTTGAATTTTAGAAAAAGTCACATTTCCATTAGCAATTTTTGAACTTGTAATTGCATTATCTGCAATCGTAGATGAAAGTGTTCCAGCTGCAATTGCAATATCTCCAGTAATTGCAGGGAATCTTGCAGCAGCGAGGGTACCTGATACATTTGATCCAGATAAATTAATTGCATTGGTAGTGATTGTCTGGCCTGAGATTGATAAATAATTCTCTCCAGTTAATGATACATCACCTGTATTGGTTCCAGCAATATCTGCCGAATTGGAAACTGTCAAAGTTTTACTTAACGTACCGCCTGAGATTTTAAATCCAGTAGCCAACGAAGTTGGAGTTAAACCATTTATAGACTTGTTGGTTAAATTTTCAGTGCCTGATAAAGTAGCAAGTGTTCCACTAACCGGAAGCGTTACATTGGTAATGTCGTTCGTTGATGTTAATGTAAGATTATAGCCACTTGTGACAAGATTTCCTCCAAGTGTGATTGTTTTATTTGTATTATTTACACCTGTGCCACCCTGAGCTGGACTCAATGCAGTTGAAAGTCCGGTCAACGATGTAATATTACTATTTGCTCCTGCTAATGCATAAGAATTGTTATCAAGTGATCCATCTGCTTTTAAGAAATCAGCACTTGTACCAGTTGTTGTTTTAATTGAACCAGCTGTCAAAGTACCTTTAACAGTACCATTCCCACTGATGTTAAAATTAGCGTTGGCTTGTTCGGTTGTACTATTTGCAATATAGGACCCACTACCCGCAGGTACGTCTGCAGCTGTTAAAGCCCTAAATGCCGGAGCTGCAGCAGCACCAGAAACAGGACCTGCAAAAACTAAATTTGCATTAACCGAAGACACACCTGTTCCTCCTTGAGCAGGTGTAACTAAAGCATTTGTAGTAAGAATAGTAGCATTTGCATCTGGCAAAGTGTAAGTTTTTTCTGTACTTGTAGGCCCTGTAAACTTAGTATAGCCATTACCAGTACCACCATACCTCGATGAAATCACTTGATCTAAATTTACAGAACCATCAAATGCATTACCATAAATCGTTTTTGTAGCTGCTAATTTTGTGGCAGTTGAAGCATTACCAATCAGTGCAGCTGTGATTGAACCAGCAATAAAATTTCCATTTGCATCTCTTGCTACAATTGCATCAGCAGTATTGGCACTTGTTGCAGTGGTAGCAGAATTATCAACTTTCCCAGCAGTAGTGATGGTTGCCAGATTAGCATCTGTAATACCTGCAGTTCCAGACAAATTTGAATTAGTCAATCCACTAATTGTATTGACGTTAGCTGCAATTGTTTTATTCGTTAATGTTTCTGTACCATTTAAAGTTGATAAAATACCAGACGTTGGAAGTGTTAAATTTGTCGCTGCAGTTGTTTTAAAAGTAATATCACTTGCATTAGAAACTGTAGTACCAGTTGTTGTAAAAGCAGCACCGGTATTTATATTTCCTCCAAGCGTAATCGTCTTACCAGTATTATCAATACCTGTACCCCCATTTTGTGGATTGACTATTCCAGTAATTTGTCCACTAGAAAAAGTACCACCAGCAATTGCACCTAACTGTGCCGTAGTAGCTAAAGTACCACTAGTTGGAAGTGTTACATTGGTTGGACCCGTAGTTGTAAAAGTTAAAGTATTCGTGCCAGATGTAATTAAATCACCGCCAAGGGTAATAGTTTTACCAGTATTATCTACACCAGTTCCACCACTTGAACCTGGCAGTATACCAAATACAGAAGCTGCAGAAATATTGCCGATGGCCCTCGTTACGAACTGTGTATTGGCAATAGTTCCATCATTTGAACTAACTGCAGCTGTAGGTACTTGTGGTGCACCTGTTAAACTAGGACTAACTGCTCTAACAACTTCACCAGATCCGGTGGTTGAAATTTCTTCTACCACTCCAGCACCTGCACTCACACGACCTAAAATTTTATCAGAAGCAGAGACGTTTTGAAGCTTATTATAAGTAACATTCCGATCTAAAATTTTTGAAGTTGTAATTTTGTTCACTCCAATTGTTGTAACACCAGAATTATTGATTGTCACATCACCGGACATTGCAACTTTTGCTGCAAGATTATTGGCATCTCCAACTATAATATGAGCTGCATCTAAAGCAGAACCTATAGATGAGACCCCTGAAATGGTGACATTAGATGCGTTAATAATTCTTCCTTTTGCATCCACAGTAAATGAAGGAACTTGAGTAGTAGTTCCATAATCTCCAGCAGTTACACCAGAATTTGATAATGTAGTGGAAAATGTACCAGATCCATTACCAGTTATGTCTCCAATCAAATTAATTGTTTGATCGCCCGTATTCACACCGCTTAGTGTAGCATCATCAGTTAAAGTAAGAGTCTTACTAATTGTTCCACCCATGATTTTAAATCCAGTTGCTAATGAAGATGGTATAAGACCATTGATTGATTTATTCTCTAAATTTTCGGTCCCGCTTATTGTTGCTAATGTACCAGATGATGGCAAAACAATAGATGTATTTGCATTTGTTTTCAATGTAATTGGATAAGCAGTTGCACCTGTACCTGCTGTTGTAAAGGCAGCACCTGTATTAATATTACCACCTAGCGTAATTGTCTTCCCATTATTAGCAACTCCAGTTCCGCCGTTTACACCTGCAACAATTCCTGTTACGTTAGTAGCATTACCAAGTAAATTTGCAGTAATATTACCAGCGCTAAAATTACCGTTGACATCACGTTTTACGATTGTACCATTGGTATTATTTTCTGTTGCTGCATTGGCAAGTATGGTGGCAGTATTAATAGAAGAAGCAGACGAACCACCAACTGTTTCAACAGACGGTGCAGCAGCCGTACCACCTAAATCGCCTGCCAATTGTACTTTACCTTTTACAGTAGTACTTGCATCTGGTGTTGCAGTACTTACAGTTCCGTCAACATAGTCTTTAACAGACTTAACGGTTGGATATTTAGTATTAGAGCTTGCGTCAGTTGTGATACTTGTACTCTTATTTGATAAATTTTCTTTTAGATCCAATGCAGCCTGTGTAGCTGTACTCACCGGCTTATCTGCGTCTGAAGTATTACTAACATTATTTAAGCCAAAATTAGTTTTTGCTGCAGCAATTGTTGTTGCCCCTGTTCCACCTTGGTCGATACCTAATGTTCCAACTGATGTCAACCCTTTATTCGCATCTGTAAATACTGGCTTATTCGCAGTAAGTGTAGATATAATGGGTTGTGCAGATAAAGTCGTTACACCTGTCACAGATAATGTGCCACCAATAGTTGTGTTGGTACTCAAAGTAGTTAAACCACTTACATTCAAGTCGTTACTAAACGTTGCAGATCCAGTTGTATTCAGTGTTCCACCTATACTTAAATTATTAGTAAATGTTTTGTTACCAGCTATATCTTGATTCGTTGTTAAATCCACAAAATTCTTTGAAGAAGAACCAGTACCACCATTTGCAATACCTAATATTCCTGTCACACCTGAAGTAAGTGGCAGCCCAGTAAGATTGGTTGCTATACCAGCAGATGGTGTACCTAAATTAGGGGTTACCAAATTAGGTGAATTTGAATACACTAAATTACCAGACCCTGTTACTCCAGATGCAGTAGATAAATAATTAATTTGATCTGCAGAAGTAGTTACACTTGTTGACCCTAAATTAAAAGGAGAGGGAAATGAAACTGTTCCAGTAAAAGTAGGTGATGCAATGGGTGCTTTGAGATCTATTCTGTTTGATAAATAAATTGTGTCAATTTTTTTCAAAAACGGTGCAACTAAACTGTCAACCTCATTGTATTTTACTCTTTGATTAATTGCGGTAGTATTCAAAGCAATATTATTTGCATTGATACTTATATTATTTGTATTACTTGAAATTTGCGAAGTGTGAGTAGAAATACTAGTAGTATTGGTATTGATTAAATCTCTTAATAAAGTTGAATCACTTATTATTTTAGTCATTAATGCTGTAGAATCAGCATATATCTTTGAATAAACTGCCGCAGAATCTGCACTAGACTTATTTTTTGCTCTAGTGATTTCTGCATTTAAATTTGTTGAAATTTGATTTTCAGCATTCGTTGCTCTACTTATTTCGGATGCTAAATCACCTCCAGTTGATGCACTCAAAGCATTTATCCTGTTAGAAAGGGATACAGTATCTCTTGCAAATCGACTTGATAACATCAGTGCAGTATCGCTAATATTTACTTTTAAAAGTTCCGCTGCTACTGCTCTTGTCGTCTCAGCTGCAATTGCTGTAGCATTCGCAGTAATACTCGCTGTATTGGAATTAATTTTTGTAGTATTTGATGTGATACTCGCCGTATTCGATGCAACATTATTCGTAAGTACTAATTCAGCAGCAGTTGCTCTTGTTGTCTCCGCTGCAATTGCTGTAGCATTCGCTGTAATACTCGCTGTGTTGGATGCAATATTGGCGGTATTGGTTGTGATGCTCGCTGTATTCGTTGCAACATTATTCGTAAGTACTAATTCAGCAGCGGTTGCTCTTGTTGTCTCCGCTGCAATCGCTGCAGCATTCGCTGTAATACTCGCTGTATTGGAATTAATTTTTGTAGTATTTGAAGTGATGCTCGCTGTATTCGATGCAACATTATTCGTAAGTACTAATTCAGCAGCGGTTGCTCTTGTTGTCTCCGCTGCAATCGCCACAGCGTTCGCAGTAATACTCGCTGTGTTGGATGCAATATTGGCGGTATTGGTTGTGATACTTACCGTATTCGATGCAACATTATTAGTGAGTACTAATTCGGCAGCGGTTGCTCTTATTGTCTCCGCTGCAATCGCTGCAGCATTCGCTGTAATACTCGCAGTATTTGATGCAATATTAGTAGTATTGGTTGTGATGCTCGCTGTATTCGTTGCAACATTATTCGTAAGTACTAATTCAGCAGCGGTTGCTCTTGTTGTCTCCGCTGCAATCGCTGCAGCATTCGCTGTAATACTCGCT
>JACCDI010639522.1_pt1 | contig 41464 bp, 33 predicted proteins | sample 7442791 | NCBI WGS metagenome assembly JACCDI01 (sample SAMN15323434, study PRJNA562643) | freshwater metagenome | isolation source: river surface water | place: USA:Blue River Watershed | collected 2017-08-15 | reverse complement strand
TCAGCACTTTGTACAACTACACTTCCGTTTCCCGGATTGGGATAAAGCGCCAGGAAAGCTTGATCTGCGATCGTTCTAACACTTACCTCGCCAGTGCAATATTGATTGAGCACTTTCAATGCCTTCAAAATATTGAGTCTGCCAGAGGTGGCATTCTTTCCGGCTAAAGCATCTATAGGATCAACACTTGACAGGATTATTTTACGAAGTATAAGATTCCCTTTGTAAGGATTCATGCGTATTGAATCAAGAACCCGATCACAAGCATAACTATGAATAACACCAATTGCAGCCGTTACCATTGGAGCTGAATAAGAAGACCCTGTATAGCCATCATGAAATAAATTATTGGCAAGAATATTTGATTTAACATAATTGGCAGTCGAAAACACATTGGTACCTGGAGCACTTAAATCCACATGCATGACACTAAAGCCTCCTCCTCCATCATTGTCGTAGCGGGTTGAATTACCAACGACTATTAATTGCTCACTCGGACACAGGCTAGGCAGATCCCCATAAGAATCAATCAAAGCCTGAGCATTACTGGCCGCCGAAACATTTAATATACCATACTTGCCTAAAGTATCATAAAAAGCACACCACAGAGGCGCCTGATGAGGAAACCTTTTATCTATGCCCCAGCTGGAATTTGCGGCTACTACAAAGGCTCCTTTTGCTCCATTTGTTGAGTTATACAATTTACGTTGGTGCAATACATAACTATAAGCCCTCAGAACATCAGACTGATACCGGATCATATTGGGAGAAGTATCTGTCACATTTACAATCATTAATTTAACCTGCCACATTATACCACTGATTCCTGTGATATTATTAGTTCGTGCTCCAATAATCCCCGCAACCGGAGTGCCATGTCTGGCTTTAAAATAATTGCTATCGCTAATATCTCCATTGCGACCCAGGAAATTCCACCCATAAGTATCATCTACAAAACCATTGCTGTCATCATCGATACCATTGCGCAAACTATCTGCATAATTGATCCAAATACTCCCCTGAAAATCGGGATGTTTGATGTGCAAACCATCATCTATAACCGCAATTACAATAGTGTCTCCGCGACGATTCACGCCACTTTTGGTGACATCCCAGGCTTCATTGGCTTTTATTAAGGGTAGATGCCATTGCTTACTAAACAAGGTATCATTAGGAACTGAGCCTCTTAGTTCAATGGGACTGTCATCCTGGTGCAGTTCGTAAAAAGGCAGATGATTAACTATGTAACTTGCCTGATTATAGTCTATAACTTTGCTTGTAAAGGTAAACTTATAGAGCGTTCTTTCAGGATTCAAAGCTTCAATTTCCTGAAACTGGTAGTTTGATAATTCTTGTAAAACCTCGTTTTGCTGAGATTGACTAAACTTAACGATAAACGACTTTACTGCATTAGGAAGAGGATTGGCAATGGCAGTTCCAAAAAACACAGTCAAAAACAAAAAGAGCATAAGTCGCTTCATGACACAAAAATAGTTAATTCTATTACTTTATTAGACGCAAAAAATAGTCAGAAGTTGCAATTATTAAAAATAATGACCACTGGATGAGAATTATTTTTTTAAATACCTAGGAATATGGATTTTTGCAGACAATATGAACAGAGCGGCATTAATACAGGAAATTGAACGTAAACAAAGCTTATTATGTGTAGGCTTAGATACAGATATTGAAAAGCTTCCAGCAGGAATTCCTAAGTCAACCGAAGGCATGATAGCGTTTAATAAAGCCATTATTGAGGCGACTGCCCCCTACGCTGTATCATATAAAGTAAATACAGCATTCTACGAACAATACGGCATGGAAGGTTGGGCCTGTATGGAAGAAACATTAAAGTTAATTCCTGAGAACTGCCTGAGCATCGCCGATGCCAAAAGAGGAGATATTGGCAATACCAGCAGCATGTACGCTCGTGCATTTTTTAAACGTTTAAATTTTGATGCCATCACTGTCGCTCCTTATATGGGAGAAGATTCCCTAAAGCCATTCTTCGAATTTGAAGATAAATGGGTTATCTGCCTTGGATTAACCAGCAATGTCGGCAGCAAAGATTTTCAGACATTGAGTTATAACAACCAGCATTTGTATGAAACTGTAATGCAAACCGTCAGTCAATGGGGCAATACCAGCAATCTGATGTTTGTCACTGGCGCTACCAAAGCAACAGATTTAAAAGCCATCAGAGCTCAATTTCCAGAGCATTTCTTCTTGGTTCCTGGAGTTGGTGCTCAAGGTGGCACTGTAAAAGATGTTTGTGACAATGCCATCACCAATTTTGGCGGATTATTAATCAACGCAAGCAGAAGTATTCTATATGCCAGCAATGGCGAAGATTTTGCAGAAAAAGCCAGACTCGAAGCAATGAAACTTCAACAAGAATGTTCAGAAGCTTTAAGTAAAAGATAAATAAAAAAGCCCGTTTAAAACGGGCTTTTTTATTAGACGATTTTTATAATATCTCGCTTGTCTTTCTTTCGCATTTTATTAGGAACCGTTGCGATAATTTCTTCAGACAGTGTTTTGATTAGTTTCTTCTTAACAAAGTGACGGTGTGTAAACATGCTAATTTCTCTGACAGGTTCAGGAGATTTAAAGTAACGCACCAAATCCATCTGATCATCGCTCATATCCATTACAGCCATTTCCGGAATGATAGTTACACCATCATCCTGCTCAACAATTCTCTTTAAGGTTTCTACACTGCCTGTCTGATATTCAAAGCGTGCTTTGGTATTGTCTTTTTTGCGCTCACCACACAAGTTGATCACTTGATTACGCATACAATGACCTTCATTCAGAATCCAGACATCTGATAAATCCAATTCGCCTGCTTTTAAAGTGGTTTTCTTTGATAGTTTATTAGATTTAGATACGTAAGCCACAAATTCCTCGTAGTAGAGCACCTCTTCGTTCAAATTTTTGTCTTTGATTGGAGAAGCCATGATGCCACAATCCAGCAAATCGTTTTTCAACTGATGTATAATTTGCTCGGTTGTAAGTTCGTTGACCACCAGGTTAACATCTGGATATTTATCAAGGAATTTTACCAAAAAACGAGGAATTAGATATGGTGCAACTGTTGGTATAATACCCAGCCTTAAATCGCCCTTGATAACACCTTTTTCATCTTGAATTAACTCAATGATTTTACTGTGTTCTTTAAGAACATTTCTCGCCTGAGCGATAATATCCTCGCCAATATGAGTCGGCACAACCGGCTGCTTACTGCGGTCAAATATTTTAACCCCAAGCTCATCTTCCAGTTTCTGAATTTGCATACTTAGAGTTGGCTGAGTAACAAAACAGCTGTCAGCGGCATTGACGAAATTTCTGTGAGTATCCAGTGCAATGATATACTCGAGTTGTGTTATAGTCATAATTTATATTTACTAATGCAAATATAGATGAATATTTCTGAACTATGCAAGAAATTAGCCCAACATGCCTAAAACTACCATTAAAGCATGAATGACAGCGGCAAGGATAAGTAATTTAGAGACTGGCCATAAAACAGCTGCAAGAACAACCAGTAAAATATTTAACCAGAACTGACCGTTAAGCTCCATGTAATAAAGGAATACGGCTAAAGGAGGCACTATTATTGCCAGGATAATCAAAATTAAAGTCTCTACATCTGCATCGGCTTTCTTTGCTGCTTTTAGGACTTGTTTCACATGGCGCAATTTAGAAACCTCCGGCGTTTGAACCTTACTTTCCGATACCTTAGTTTTCTTCAGGAATTTTGAGATTTTCACCTTGTCTGATTTCTGAGTAGGCAGAACCTCTGCAGGAATTTCATTGGCTAGTTCTGCAACCTCAACATTTGGTTCAGATTCGGGAGCAATTGTTTGAATTTCTTCAGGCTGATTTCCAGCTTCAGGCTTAGCGGCAATTGTCGTCTTAGACTGTTTTCGAGCAACTTTAGTTGTTGTCTGCTTCTGATCGTCTTTACCAGCAAACCAGTCGATGTTTAAACCTCTGCTGTATCTCTTCTGAGAAATACTCAGACTACCGCAAGAAGATAAGAGTATCAGCATGGCTGATACGATGATTAAGTGTTTAGTATATTTCATAAGCTGTTTAAATAAAAGTTATCAGAGACTGATTTTTATCAACGGCTTGTTTCTCTGACACAACGACTTGCTTGATGACACCATCGATTGGCGACTTAATAACATTTTCCATCTTCATTGCTTCGAGAATCAAAATTGGATCTCCCTTTTTCACTTCCTGATTTTCACTAACTTTAATACTTAAAACCAGTCCAGGCATTGGAGCTTTCACTTCGTTGATTTTTGGTTTAGTCGCCTGATCAAGTCCCATACTTTTCAACAACTGATCAAAACGATCTTTGATGCCAATCTCATAGCTTCTGCCGTCGTATCCTATTCTGTAGGTTTTAGTTTCCTTATCAAATCCTAATATTTCAAACATATAGGAATGCTGATTATAAATCAGATGAAAATATTTTCCATCCTGGATTTGTAATATATCCAGAACAGAAGTATTTCCATTGACTGAAACTTCATTTCCAGAAAAGTCTACCTGTACAGTTTTGCCGTTGACGATTGCCTCTAACATCTTAGTGCAAAATTACGCATTTGCGTTTACTCAACAACAAATTTTATCAACCCTCCTCCAATTTTAACAAAATAGACCCCGGCACTTAAATCGCGGATGTCCACCTGGGTATGTTCTTCCTCTAAAAGCTGAGTCTTAATCATTCTACCATAAACATCGCAAATAGACATCTCTATCATCTGACTGTTTTTTAATCTTTGAATATTGATAAAATCACTGCTGGGATTTGGATAGATAATAACATCTGAAACTGAGAAATCGTTAATATTGTTAGTGCGATTAATCTTAAAGGCAATATTGGTCTTATCATTATTAAACACCTGATCAAAAGAACTTAAAACATCCACATAACATTTGTAATCGCCATTCAGCATGGCAGCAACATTAAATGACCTTAGTAAATCGAGCACCTTGCTAGCCCCGGCACTTAAGCCATCAACTGTGATACTATCACGATACACTTCAACTTCTTGTTTGTTAGCTGTATCCTGATATTTAATAATTGCTCTGGCATAAAACACCGGCATCACAGACACCCCATTGCTTTTTACAGTCATTTTTGGATTTAGGGTTGTAGTGGTGTTGGTATATACCGCCCCAGAAGCTGGCACTTGCACCGACAATGCCTGTGCGTCATATTTAATCATAAAGCGACTATTTTCTCTTGTTGTATCATTATAGTTTTCCTGATCATTTAAAGCCGTTACATAACACAACAACTTAATTTGAACCGGAGAATTGCTGACACCGAAAATCGGAAAATCAAGGAACATGTGTCCAGTATCCGACATTGTTGTATCAATTGATTTATTATAAAACACGACCCCGTTAATGGCATTACTAATTTTTAATACCACCTGAAAACGACCTTTATAAAGACTATCTCCCAGGTTTCTAACACTTACCCTTGGGGTTACATTCTGCGTGTTTACCAACAGAGTATCAGACGATGTCGGGAAAATAATTTTCTCTGCACTGATGTCAAAATCTTTGACTACTCCAAAGACGCCGTTAATGGTATCATTTACTTTATTAAAATCTTTACTTAAGCTTGTGTAAACAGAAACAGTATATGGATTCATATTATCCAATTTTAGTGTTGTATCAATTACAAAAGTTTTTGTCTCTCCACTATCAATGGTTACCATTTTAACTTTAACGTATTTAATACTGGCTCCCTGAGTTACTTTATAAATTACGGGGAATGGTGTATTTTGAGGATTGTAGCCATTATTCTTCAAGGTAAAACTGGTAGGTATAGCAGCATTTAGTTGAAGAGAAGTGGCCGGTGATGGCGATATAGCAAGCATCTGAACATCATCTGGCAGTCCCACTGCAAAAACACTAATCATGGTATCGTTGGCACGGAATTGATCTACATCCAGACTAGTGTATACTTTTACTTTGTAATACCCTTTAAAAGTCGGCTGAAAGTTTTTAAACAATATAGTTTCTGGACTACCTTTAAAACTACTGATACTAAATGAATCGCGGTAAATTTGAGTGTTATTGAATTCAATTTCACAATAACTCCAGAATGGTGTACCTTGATTAAAATCTCCGAGATTCTCGAGCACAGCAGAAGGTTTTCTAACTGATACTGGGGGCGCATATGACTTGCCATTCTCAGGGTAAATTACCGAAGTTATTGCAACATCATTACTTCTCACAATGCTAAAAACTCTAAAAACAGTATCATTGGTTTTGTCAACATCTATCCCTAACTGAGTAAATGCTCTGAAGAAATATTTACCTTTAACATCGCATGGAAAAGGCTTAAAAGAGGCGAGAATACTATTTAAAGCTGTCAAAGTATAGCTTTTTGAATCCGAATAAATCAAAGTATTAGTACTGTCATAGATTTCGGCCCTTACACCAAAAGGCCCTTGATTATCTAATCCGTAATTCTGAATAAATACTGTTGGGAAGATGGTATCTACAAACTGCTCATAGTTGTATCCGTTACTAGGATCAAAGATGGTGGCAGGACCAACATCTTTGAATGCGGCAACGATTATTCTGGTTTTTAAGGTATCATTGTCTTTGATCTGATCAGAACTTAAACGAGTGATTAATTGCACATCATAAATACCGGCGAGTTGCGGATTGAAGGTAGAATCAAAGGTCACTACTTTACTTTGAGAAGAAGTAAGGGTAATATTCCTTGAAGACGTATATTCCAAATTTCCATATCTGAAAATATTCATTTTGACAGGGAAAGCAGTTGTCTGATCGTTGGCGCCATAATTAATGAATTTTGCTTTGGGAGCCATTGTCTGAACACCATTGAGCCATACAGTATCGCCTGGCGAAGCCATAGACAATGCAGCAACATCATCTGCTGCCTGAATACGAGGCTCAATAACAAATTTAAATGGTGCGTCTGGGGCAAAATCTACCCAGTTGGTATCACCATAAGGAGCTGCGTAAAAGAAAGTATTTTTCCTGACAGGAACATCGGGCTGATATCCAAACCCAACATTAATTGTTCCAACCTGACGAACACCTACATAAAAATTACCATTCACTGTAACCGGAGGATCCACTGGTGTTATAAAACTTGGCTGAGGCATCATAGTGTCAGAATTCCACACATTTGTTCCTGGTTTCCCGTTGACACCATCTGCTTTCCATATCCCTAACTGAAATCGTTGATTCGCTCCAGAAAAAGCAACACTAATCTGATTGATTTTTTTAGAAGACGAAGAATAGAATTTTGCTACAAAATCTCCGGTAGTTCCGTTAAATCCTATACCGCCTGCGACTGGGCGAGTTGGATCTCTGTATGAATACATAAACTCCGTTGCGATGCGATAACTCACCGATGAGTTATTTGAATTATCGTCGTCGTTCTGCATTCTGGCTATCAATGTATCAAAGCCAAGATTTGTTGGGTTCAACAATGGCAAATTAACCGTCCTTTCTTCCAAAGAACTTAGTGTATAGGAGGCTGAATCAATCAAATTATTGACCCCCCTACTCTCTAAAAACAGTTTAAAATTAGCAGATTTCTTTCCAACATTTATTACAATAGCTCTTACCGTATCAGGATTACCTTGTGGAATTGGCAATTTACCTAGACTGTATACTTTGGTAAGCATGATATCAAAATCTGTCCTTGGAAATTCAATTCTTAGACTAGGATGTAATTCAGTACTCGAATTAGTGGTATCTGTGAGTGTTCCTCCGTTAGTTCTAACAAATTTACATTGATTTGAGGCAAAGCCATTGACCGTTCCACTGCTTTCATAACTCCAGAAAATACTCTCTGATTGTGCTGATGCCTGTGTGTATTCTACCAATAGTTCAAGATTCTTCCCTAGTACAGTATCAACCACAAATGGTGTTGAAAAGGTAAATCGCACCCAGGTGTTACTGGATCCAATGTCTGATGAAGGGTTTTGATCATACACCTTCTTCATCCCTGTAGACTGAGTTAAATTCACCCAGTTAACATTGCGGTTACCGTAATTAGTATTCACTGTGGTGCGAATAAAAATACGCATATTGCTATTTCCACCTATGCTGGCCCCAGAGTTTCTGAAGAATGCTATACTTCTGATGGTATCACCATGTAACAATCCTGTAAGAGTGTTGGCTGGGTAAATGTAAGCATAACGCGAAGCCGCATTAGCAATGGTGCTAGTGTTGGCCGGACCTGCAAAATTTGACCCTGTAAAACTGCCATTACCGATGGTCAGCACCTGAGCATTGACTATAGCGGGTGTAGAAATTAACAATAAGCAAGTGATTGCCAGTTGAAGGTAGTGTCTTTTCATAAGCATCTATAAAACTCTGTCATCTTTTTGTGACAAAAGAGAGCATGTACTCTGTAAAAATATAATAATTCGAACATTTTTCAAATTATTATTTTTATAAAAGTAATTCCTAACTTGAGTGCAGACTAGTTAGCGTGCTCTTTAAAAATCTTATTCAGCCACTTCAACAACGCAAAAATGATGATTGCAGCGCCAAGAAGCAACAGAGTATTAGTTAGGAAAAAATTAGATTTATGCTCGTAGCCATCCCACATGGAAGCTAAGATTCCTGAAAGTTTATTTCCAATAGAGGTACTTAAAAACCAACCTCCCATCATGAGGGCCGTCAGGCGGGGCGGACTTAGTTTTGAGACAAGACTTAAGCCCATCGGACTTAAAAACAACTCGCCTACAGTTACTACTCCATAAGTTCCCCACAACCACCAAGAACTTGCTTTCTCTGCTCCGTTGTGACAATAATATACTGCTGCTACCATGACCAAAGGCGACAGAGCTGAAATAAACAAACCCCAGGCGATTTTAGAGGGCGTACTTATCTCTTTTCCTCTGCGTTTCATCCACATAAAAAAGGCTACTACCAAAGGTGTTAGTGCTACAACCCAGAATGGATTTATAGATTGATATAGCTCTGTATTGGCTACTTTAATTTCAGCTTTAATGTTACTGGTATCGTAACCTGAATTACGCAAATAAATATCCCGGCCTACTTCACGCTGTACAACTTTTTTAACCTTAACAAGATTGAAATTGGCATCAAAACGATCTACCGAATCCACTCCCGTCTTAATGGTTTCCATCAATTTTAAACTATCAAGTCCCGCCTCTGCATATGCCGGAACTTCCCTGTCTGTATAATATTTTGCCCAGGTGGTTAAAGCAGTTCCGTTTTGTTTAAACACTGCCCAAAACATCACTGACACAAGCATTACCACTAATAAAGCAGAAATTGGTTTCTTATCTTTATCTGAGGCTTTGACATATAAAGAAATATAAAAATAGATCACTGGAAGTGTAGAGAAAATAAAGGCATCTGAGCTATCACTACCTAAAATATCTCCTGGAATAAACCAACCGATTGCCCCAAAAACGATGGCAGGTAAAAAGATGGTCAGGAAAATTTTATTTAGTGGTACATCTTCTGGTGTGACCTCCTTGATAACATCCCCTGCTTTATAATGTCTCATACCTATCAAAAACACTGCAAGTCCAAGAAACATCCCTATGCCTGCTCCAAGAAAAGCATAACCCCAGCCATATTTATTCCTCAGATATGCTGCAATAAAATTACAAATAAGAGCGCCGACATTAATACCCATATAGAAAATATTATAGCCCGAATCTTTGGAACTTTTGTATTCCTCCTGATTGTATAAGTTTCCAAGAAGGGTGGAAATATTTGGCTTAAAGAAACCATTTCCGAGTATAATTAAGGCTAATGAAATATAAAAAACAGTCAGATTGTGAACCGATAAACCGCAATAACCAATGCCCATCAACAATCCACCTATGATAACGGACTTAACGTAACCAAGTTTACGGTCTGCGATCAAACCACCCACAAATGGTGTTAAAAAAACGAAAGCTATAAAAGTTCCGTAGATATCATATGCGCCCTTTTTGTCCATGGCAAAACCGCCACCATCCCATTTCTCCATGAGGTACTGGGTAAAAATTCCAATAATTAAATAATAACCAAAACGCTCCCACATTTCGGCAAAAAACAGGTAAGGCAAAGCCTTGGGATGTTTATTTTTTGACATACAATTAAATTAGAAACACAAGGATACGAAAAAATACGACTATCACAAATGTCCATTTGGCTATTCTATTCTATTGTTTTCAACACTATTGACAGACACATTAATTGGAAATCTGTCCCGAATGGTATTATCTTTGCCATTATTCATCCATGGCATTTAAAGTATCAAATGAGTCGAAAGTAGGCGCACTGGCCGCCATAGCCATTACATTTCTCGTTCTAGGATACAACTATATGGCCGGGAGAGGCAGTTTCTTTTCTAAGAAATATACCCTGAATGTTGTTTTGGATGATGTCAACGAAATAAGCACCTCCACCCCTGTATTATTCAATGGTTACAAAGTTGGTAATGTTACCGACATTGAAATGGCTGAACCTCAGGGAAAATTCAAAGTGTATTTTGTCATCAACGAGGATATTGAAATCCCATCGTTCTCATCTATCAAAGTTAGTTCGGCACTGCTTGGTGGGAAAGCTCTTAATTTAATCATGAGTAAGCAAAGTAAACTTGCCGACAATGGTCAGACTCTTTTATCCATCAAAGACACCACCATCATGGAGTCTGTCAGCAATGTTTTAAAACCTTTGAATGCCAAAATTAATAGCATTGTAACTTCTTTGGACAGCCTCCTGGCCAATGGAGAACTCAACAAATCTATTGCGAGTTTAAATTCTTCTTTAAAATCTTTCACCCGCACCAGCGACAACGCTTCTGCATTACTTGAACAGAACATGCCGAAACTAACTGGCATTCTCAGCAATGTTGAAAGCATTACAAGTAATTTAAAAAACAACAACGAACGCATCTCTCTCATCATGGCGAATCTAAAAACCACGACGGATAATCTTGCAGCGTTAAAACTAAAAGAGACTGTTGATCAAGCCAATGCTACGCTTGCAAAAGTGAGTGAGTTAATGGACAAAATCAATAAAGGAGAAGGCTCTCTTGGATTATTGGTCAACGACAAAGCCTTGTATAACAATCTTAACAACACAGCAGCTGATCTGGACAAACTCCTAAAAGACCTTAACAAATTCCCTCAGAAATACATTCCTATTCCTTTTACCAAAAAGCAAAGGAAGAAAGCCATCGAGGCCAGCGAGAAAGCTTCGAATTAAAATTAATTTTTTAATTCCCGTTTTTATACTATCATTGCAGTGTTGAAGCAGGAAGTCTTTCTGCCTTAGAATTCATTCTCAACACCTCCACAAATTTTGTTAACTCATATTTTGTTTTTCAAAACATCTATAAATCATTTATTTAATCCAATTTACTAATGGATAACAAAGACCTATTAAGCAAACCACTAGAAGAACTTAAAGTAATTGCCTCTGCTGTTGGCATCGAAGGTGCCTCAGAAATGACACACGAGCAACTTGTTGCAAAACTAAGCGCCCTTGACAAACCTTCTCAAGCTGAACCTAAGGCCAAGAAAGCAAGAACACCTAAACCTAAAAAAAACAAAGAAGAGATTAATCCAGAGGCTCCGAAAGACCCTAAAGGCATTAAAGAGGAAATTGCGGAGTTTGAAAAAGAACCAATAGAAATCTCTACCTCAGAAGAAGAGTATACTCTTACTCCAGAAACAAACGTGGAACTTGATGCTAATAATTCAGTTAACGAAACAATCACTGAAACCATAGTGAATGAGGCGCAGCCGGTCGTTCAAAACGAAAGACCTAAGCACCATCATAAACATGAAAAACATAATAGCGAAAAACACAATAACGAAAAACACAATAACAATAACGAAGAACACCAGCGCCATCAAGAGCAACAACGTCAAGAAAGAGAACGTCAGGAAAGAGAACGCCAGGAAAAAGAAGCTGCTAAACGCGACCGTATTCAGCAACTCCTCGAACTTGAAGGTGTTGTTACTACCCAAGGTGTACTTGAAGTTGTGCAAGATGGATTTGGTTTCCTGAGATCTTCGGATTACAACTATATGGCGTCTCCGGATGATGTCTATTTGGCGCCACATCAGGTTCGTTCTCATGGATTAAAAACCGGCGACACTGTACTATGTACAATCCGCCCTCCTAAAGAAGGTGAGAAATACTTTGCCATGGTAAAAGTGGAGAAAATCAACGGAAAAACGATTGAACAAATCAGAGACCGTGTTTCTTTCGAACACCTTACTCCGTTATTCCCTGATGAAAAACTCAACCTGGTTGACAAAAATGACAACTATAGCAACCGTATCATCGACCTTATCTCTCCAATTGGTAAGGGGCAACGCGGACTGATTGTAGCGCAGCCTAAGACTGGTAAAACGCAACTCTTAAAAGGACTTGCAAACGCCATTGCAGCTAATCATCCGGAAGTATACATGATTATCCTTCTAATTGATGAGCGCCCAGAAGAGGTAACCGATATGGCCAGAAGCGTAAAAGCAGAAGTTGTCGCCAGCACATTTGACGAACCTGCAGACAAGCACGTTAAATTAGCTAATATAGTGCTTGAAAAAGCTAAACGATTAACAGAAAGCGGACACGATGTTGTCATCTTACTTGACTCTATCACCCGTTTGGCAAGAGCTTACAACACGGTTCAGCCAGCTTCAGGTAAAATTCTATCTGGTGGTGTGGACGCTAATGCCCTACAGAAACCAAAACGTTTCTTCGGTGCTGCACGTAACATAGAAAACGGAGGTTCTTTAACCATCATCGCTACTGCATTAACTGATACAGGTAGTAAAATGGATGAGGTTATTTTCGAAGAATTTAAAGGTACCGGTAACATGGAATTGCAATTGGATAGAAAACTATCTAACAAACGTATTTACCCTGCTATCGACATCGTTAGTTCCAGCACCCGTCGCGACGACATGTTGCTCGACAAAGGCACCATGCAGAAGATGTGGGTACTTAGAAACCACCTGGCGGACATGAACAGCGAAGAGGCAATGAAAATGATGTTGAAATACATGGAAGGCACCAAAAGCAATAACGAGTTTTTGGTCAGCATGAATGGTTAATCCCAAACAAACTTATACATAAAAAAACCCTGCCTTTCAGCAGGGTTTTTTGTTAACCTGTACGCTCCGGAGCCTAAGCTCCGGAGTGTCTTAAAGTCAGCGTTCTTTAAGAAGTCGTACAAGTAATAAATTAAGGTTTAAAAGCAGGATTGCTCAAAAACTCTATATCTGTCAATGTATTTAAAAATGCTACAATGTCGCTAATCTCATTGCTATTCAAACGTCCTTTAACCGAGTTCTCAAGATTAGGATCCAGATTCATGGTGAATTTAAACCCGGTATTATAATGCTCTATACACTCTTCTAAAGTTTTAAAACGACCATCGTGCATGTAGGGACCAGTAACTGAGATATTGCGAAGTGTTGGTGTTTTAAACCTTCCACGGTCAGGCACTTTTAACGTAATAAGTTCACGCCCTTTATCTACAGCTATACTATCCAAACCAGTATTGCGGTATTCGAAATCCGTAAAGGTTCCACCCAAGACGTGACAATGGTTGCAATCTCCTTTTTTAGGATCAGCAAACAAGTTCAAACCACGCATCTCTTGAGGACTTAAGGTCGCGTTACCTTTCAGATATTGATCGTATTTTGAATTCCCAGAAATCAAAGTTCTTTCGAATTGAGCAATAGCCCGCATTAACATAGAAGTAGTAATCACCGTACCACCATATACCTTCTTAAACATGGCTGGGTATGTTGGATGAGCATTCAATTCAGCCACTGCAGCAGCGAGATCCTGATGCATTTCCAAGGGATTTTGTATCGGACCAACCACTTGTGATTCAAGATTTGCAGCACCTCCATCCCAAAAGAAATCGTTGGCCCATCCAAGATTAATAAGCGGCATTGCATTTCTCGGACCTTTAAGTCCGTCTATGCCTGTACTAAACTGATTGGTACTGTCTGAGAAACCAAACTTCTGCATGTGACAAGTGGCACATGACATGGTGTTATTGCCAGACAATATGGGGTCAAAAAACAACTGTTTTCCTAATGCAATACCTTCTACTGTCATCGGATTATCGGCTGGGATAGTCATAGCCGGAAATCCTGTTGGAATTTGAAGTGTATAAGGCGTTAAATTCTCTTGAACTACAGGTATATCGATTTGCTTCTTACAAGCCACCGCTAAAATGACCAGCAAGCCAGCAATATTAATTTTTATAATTGCTTTTAACGTCATGCTTATTCTACTTTAGAAAAACTGAAAGCATCCGCAAAATTAGCTTTCATATTAGCTATCCAATCTGCATCTCCTGCTTGATCAGATTGGTGACTGTTATCAACGTTAAAGTCAATATTTACAGGAGAGGTATAACAACTATTTAAGTCAAATTTGATGCGCATTGTCTTATCTCCATTGATGTTTAGATTCACAGGTATTGCAATGCGGGTATAGGCTTCGTCAGTACCATAGTGAAAAATAAGTGCTTTGGTTTGACCAGCGGTGTTTTTATACTGACCCTCATGCTTGAAAAAATTGTAGCCAGTATTCCAGGTCCAAAACATCCCTTTAGACACATCTAAATCACCATCCTGTACACCTGTGTGGTTTCTTGTAGGATCTATACCGATATAGAATACCATAGTATCATAGTCTCCTGCACTTAGATTACCAACACTAAAGGTGCAAGAAGCTTGATCAGCGGCATTGATTAATTCGTAGTTTCCCGGCTTTACCACAGACCCCCCTTTTTTATGTAATTCAATATTGCTGACATAATATTTCAGTAGGCTAACACTATAGGTATTCCCAGCGGTGTTCATAAAACTGAGTTGAGACATTACTATAGGATCATTACCTATCATATTGTCAAAAACAATATTAAGTTTACCATCTTTAGGTGCTGTAGACACTTCCGTTTCTTCTTTTTTGCAGGCACTGAACACTAAGGCCAGACAGCTGCTATATAACAATAGTCGATTTAATTTCATGTTGTATGTAGTATGAATAAAATTAAAAGGGGGAATTACTCCCCCTTTTTTATAGGATTATTTGCAGCACTCGCAACCGCATTCGCAATTACTTCCTGTGCACTCGTCGCCGCAAGAACACTCTGAGCAAGACTGCTCTGTGCAGCAAGCTGATTTAGTGCAGCAAGAACCTGAGCAGGCATCTTTAGACTGAGAATTGATTGCATATAATACGCCTGAACCGGCTAAAACGACGAAGGTTGTCAATAAAATGATTTTCTTTTTCATGATAATTTAAATTTAATTTTTGATTTTAAAAAGTTTGTGAAATTAAGCGCCACAAACAATAACGCATATCCTTGCTTTCCATGGCAGACAGGACTATCTGCACTGGTAAATCATGCACATGATTCTCCGGCCACTAATGGCCAGGGGTATCAAATTTGCAGGACGCGCTTTTTTATCAGAATCGGAACGGGATATTGCTGATCAGATGCATCATTATATGCCATCTGAAAACTAAAGTCGGCGTTTACCGGCAATAGCACTACAGGATGTTTCACCTGAGCAATTTTAACAATAGGTTTTGAAATGGATTTGTAAGAAGTACTGATTCCTGGTACTGAATTAATCACAGTGTTGATTTCAACATCCTCACAACATTGTTTTTCTTTTGCTTTGACAACAGTGCAACATCCCGAAGATTCGTTATGCGACTTTGCGTCAGAGAAGCCTAAAGAAACACCAGCAATACTATCACAACATTTGGCAATATCTATACTCAATCCACTTCCGCAGAACACATAAATAAAAACCAATATGATTGCTTTAATTCTCAAAACCTAGAACAAATATACAATTTCTATTCCAATTTTACAAGAATTTTTATTGAATATTTAATTGTATATGAATTAAATAACTCTACATGGCAGCAACAAAACTGACATACATTCTATGATTCATCTGCCTGTCTGCTGAATACTCCAATCGCATACAATAATCGTAAAACATGACAAGATTCAAACCAACGCCTCCACCATTCTGTAATCTATTTGGCAGCAAATTATTGCCTTTTAGCACCTGACTATCCCAATAATTTCTAACATAACCAGCATCTAAAAAAACAGACGCATATAAACTAAGTGGTAATTTCTCATAATTCTTTACTCCTTCTGCCAGTGAATAGGTTTTGTTAATCAATCTATATTTTAACTCTAATTTACTTAAAGCAAAATTACTTCCATCTATTACCTTCAACTCGTAACCTCGTATGTAGTCTTTTCCATAACCCAAAGCCTGAGTGGCAGTATATTGAGGGTACATATTATTCAAATATCTTGCGGTAATGTGACCTGAGCCAAACAAGTTTCCTTTTATATTAAAATACCTGGAATAAGCCAGTTTCAATAATAAGGTCTGAAAATCGGGCACTTGTTTAAAAAAATAATTACTTGTCTCTATATTCACTTTCAGCAAATGACCTCGTAAAGGAAACCCTTTAAAATCACGCTTATCATAAACCAACTGATAGCCAGCATAACCTTCATTCTGAACATCTGCATGGTACATTAAAAAATTATCATTAACGCTATCTGCTATAATTGGGTCTACATCTACCCTTCTAAACCCGGTATAAAAATGGTGATAGGTGAAAAATTTCTTTCTGTGTGTCAACACTACTTCTCCCATCTGTCTTCTGATGAGTGTCCGGTCATTATCCTTAAAGAAACTTACTTTATCATTGATTGTTGAACTCCACACCTCGCGATTGGCGTTTACGCGGGCAGACATTTGCAAGCCCCAGCTCATCTTTTTATTAATGTATGGAATTCGATAAGACAGTCCTAAGGACCTGGTATACCCCAAAATCATGTTCAGCACCATGGTTTCGTTTCTTCCTCTTATATTATAATGAGAGAGATCAACACCATAAATTAATCGTTTGGGATCTTTGCTTAACCACCACTGATTGAAATTCCTATCTGCATAATCCAACACTGGTATCGGCCATATATACCATCTCTCCGTGGCGTTTACAATAACATCCTCTCCAACTCTATCAATTTTAACTTCATTGAATAAAAACAAATTGATGAGTTGTTTTCTACTCTGTTCTTTATGATATGTCCAATTCTGAATTGTATCTCCCACTTTGAATGTTAGCTCTCTTAAGACAATGTATTCTTTTGTCTTTACTAAACCTATCGTTTTAATACTCTTAACCACAAAACAAGAATCGGAACTCTGAGCACTCAGGCTAAATGAGACAAGAAAAATTGTAAGTATCAGATAATGGCGACAAGACATACGATCAGATGTCAATGTAGTTCATTAAATTTTCAAATCGTTGATCCATATCATCAGCCAGATCTTCGCGATTGAAATATTGAACAACTTTATAATCATATCGCTCCAGGGTAGCAAGGATATGTTTCAAAACACCTGTATTGAGCTTGAGATGAACCTCCAGTTCATCACTTCCTTCTACTTCAAATATAAAGAACCCTAAAATTTTGGCATCACTGTATTCAATAATTCTTGACAAATCGCTTAGCGAGTAATCAATTGGCTTTACCCTGATAACGATAATGCTGCCACTTGAACGAATGCTCAAACTATTGCTAATAGCTTTTACTACATCCTTTGTTTTTAAAACACCCTGATAGTCGCCATTCTCATCAAGAACCGCCATTAAGGACACGTTCAAGGATTTCAAATGCGTAAGCGCGTGCAATAAATGCTGAGAAGTGTGCACAAATGGAAGAACAGGAGCGTACAATTCAAGTTCTGACAATTTTATATGATGATCGAGATGCTCTATAACATCTATCCCTGCATAATTAACAAGGTGATTATTGTATATAACAGGCAGTAAGTCCAAATGAAGTTTGTTCATCTTTTCGATAGCAGTTAACACTGTATCATCAAGGCTGAGAGGCTCTATATCATTACTTAAATACTGATCTGTTATCATTTGATTTATACAAAGGTATTATTTTATTCTTTTAAGAAACAAATAAATTTGCTACTCAGACAATTCTGTGACACAAATATTACATGAATTACTAAAACGCAAAACAAGAATTACTTTTGGATGATTTACTCTTATTTCTGGCCTGCTTCCTAAAACTAAACTCAGACAAATTGCTCAATACAATACCTGCAAAAATATCAGCATCATTCATCTTCCGGGTATTAACAAAAGACATCAGGCTGTTAGTTCCAATGTAAAAAGGACCAAAGCGAAGAGAGGCTCCCATTCTCAAAGAACGATAGTCGTATTCCAAAAGTAATGGTAGAGAAAACTCAAAGAAACGTCTCTCATAACGTGGAGACACCATTAAAAAACTCTGGTACCTGGCGTGCTCAGATTTCTGACTTCTAAAACTCTGACTAATGACAGCAGAAACGTAAATATATTTCTGCATCTGCATATCGGCGCTGATAACAGCTCTGGTAGGCAATCCGATTATTGCATTGCCATTTGATACTGTATAAGTCCCGAATGCCCGCATGAAAGAATCTAAGGCTTGCTGATAATCGCTTGTTCCCGTATAAGTTTTATTTAAATTAACCCCTGTAGATGTCCTAACATCGACAGTCCTGTATGTTGCATCTGTATATTTTACAGATCCTATATCCATTATGGAAAAACCTAATTTGGCAAAATATTTTGTATGCTTTTTAGCGTATTCTCCATGCCTTTTAAAATCCTTTTTATGAAAAATGTATGTAGCTCCAATATCAATTCCCCAGCCATGTCCCGGTTGTGAACCATATTCCAACATTTGAATATTTGTAGGTGAAATCAATACACTATCTTGATTAATTTGCTGCGAACTCATGCCGGTACTTGACATATGAAATCCTTGAAATCCCCATACTTTTTTAATTGTTATACCTCCTAACACCTGCCTGTTCCAATCCAGTTTAAACGATTTGGAAATATTAAAACCAAGAGCTGCTCTACTGTTCCCTGTAACAGAAAACGGACCGATAACATTGTTTCCACTGGGATTAAACAAACTAAATGCCCCCTGAGCTGAATCGAGTTCTTTAAAAACTGCATGAGCAAGAGATTCCGGCAAATCATTCAACCGAACATTAACAGAACCCTCTGTTAAAAAACCAAGATGCCAGTTTTTTAGTTTAAAGCTAAGAGCGGGACCGTAAGCATCAAGACCCAAGGCGGCCACTTTATCACGACCATTGATACGCTCGCGTAACCAACTTTTATCAAATCGAGGATTCCCACTTTCTGTCTGATAAACTCTTGGCACATTATTGGGCAAACGATATAAAGAATAAGGCGTTTGCAATGAAAGATAATTATTATTGACATTTGCCCACCCACCAGCCAGATGCAATTGCCAGTTATAGGCACTATATGCACTCAATGATGGATTGATGTAGAATGAATGTACAGCACCATAATTCCCTAGTCCGACTTGCGTATGATACTGTGCTGCCATCTGAGTGGTTAAACCAACATTCAGAATAACTGCAATAATGTGTGATTTGTGTATACCCATACTTCTTAAACGGCACTTTTTAATAAAAGTTGCTTCGTTAAAAAGTACTTTTTTCTTAATCCTTCAAAGTCAGCGATATCCGTTTTCTCTCTTTGTCTATTTCCTTTACTTTTAACGTCAACTTTTGATTGAGTTTTACCACTTCATTAGGACTTTTTATAAAATGATTGGCCATTTCAGAGATATGGAGTAAGCCATTCTCTTTAATACCGATATCTACAAACGCTCCAAAATTCGTTATATTGCTTATTATCCCTTTGATGTACATCCCTGGCTTTAGGTCGTCCATGCTTCTTACCCCATCATCAAAGGACTCTTCTCCCAGCATTTCACGTGGGTCTAAGCCAGGCTTTTCGAGCTCTTTCAAAATATCATTAAAAGTGTATTCTCCAATTTGCTCCTTCAAGTTTTGCATGGCAGCAATTTTGCGAATAGCTTCTTTGTTTCCGACGAGTTCTTCAATGCTTAAACCGGCAGCTGCAACCATTTGTTTCACATTCTTATATTGTTCAGGATGCACTGCACTTCTGTCGAGCACCATTTTGCTATTTGGAATTCGTAGGAATCCTGCACATTGTTCAAATGCTTTATCTCCCAGACGTGCAACTTTCTTGAGTTCTTCGCGTGATGAAAATTCACCGTTGGCATCCCTGTAAGCAATAATGTTTTTCGCTAATGTTGGTCCTAATCCCGAAACATAACTCAGCAATGCCTCGCCAGCAGTATTCAGGTTCACCCCTACCCTGTTCACGCATACTTCGACTGTTTCTTCCAGCGCTTTTTTAAGCAAGGTCTGATTCACATCGTGCTGATATTGACCAACACCAATGCTTTTAGCGTCTATCTTTACAAGTTCCGCCAAAGGGTCCATTAATCGTCTGCCAATACTTACAGCACCTCGCACAGTGACATCGTGGTCAGGGAATTCTTTTCTACCCATTTCTGAGACAGAATATACAGATGCACCATCTTCATTAACAAGAAACACAGGAAGATCAACTACTTTTTTAATTAAATCGCCAGTATCTCTTCCGGCAGTTCCATTCCCTACTGCAATAGCTTCAATTTTAAACTCATTACAAAGTTTCTTAATGGCACTGGCCGACTGTTCTTTATCTGAACCCGAATTGAAAAACAATACTGTGTGATGTAATAATTTACCATTTTCATTTAGGCAAACAGTTTTACATCCAGTTCTGATGCCTGGATCTACTGCCAGTATCCTTTTACTACCAAGTGGAGAGGACAAGAGCAATTGCTGCAAATTATCGGCAAAAATGCGAATTGCTTCCTGCTCAGCTTTTTCGAAAAGTTTTTGTTTGAGTTCATTTTCCAGAGAAGGTTGCAATAATCTTTTGTAAGCATCTTTAGTAATATCAAGCATTATGGCTTCAGTAGCACTATCGCGTTTAATCCATTTGCGATCTAAGGCTTCCAGCGTTCTTTCCTCATCAGGTTCAATATTAATTTTGAGAATACCCTCATCTACAGCACGCATAACCGCCATAATTCTATGAGAAGGAATCTGAGATGTTTTTTCTGAATATGTAAAGTAATCGCGGTATTTCTCCCCTTCCTTTTCTTTACCCTTGGATAATTTGGTGTTTAAAATAGCATGCTGATCAAATCGACCTCTTAACATATTTCTTGTCTCAGCATCGTCTGCAATCCATTGAACAACTATATCTGAGGCACCATCAATGGCAGCATCAACATTTTCAACTTTATCATTCACATACCTTTGTGCTGCATATTCGATATCGCGATCACGCTGAGCAAGTATCATTTTTGCCAATGGCTCAAGACCTTTTTCTCTGGCAATATCTGCCCTTGTTTTCTTCCTTTGCTTGTATGGAAGATACAAATCTTCAAGTATATCTTTATCGTAGCATGTTTCAATTTTTTGTTTAAGTTCATCACTTAATTTCCCTTGTGATTCTATACTCTCGAGAACAAATGATTTTCGTTTCTCCAGCTCATCAAATTCATCCGAATATTTAATAACATCCAGAATCCCCAGTTCATCCATGTTACCTGTCGCATCTTTTCTGTATCTGGCAATGAAGGCAACGGTTCCTCCATCCTTACTTAAATCAATTACTGCCTGAATATGCCTTTCATTTAGACCTGTGTGTTGCTTTACAAAAGCGGTTTTCCCTAAACTCATTTTTTCTTTTTCTTCTTCTTTTTTTCTATTACAATTCCTTCAAATTTTAACTCATCCATCAAAAACCATTTATTACTCATCTTCAAAAACAAAGCTGAATAATGGTACCTGCGCTTGTTATTATATTTAATGATCCAATGAACATAGGCATATTCATTACTTCCTATACCACCAGTATCTATATAAAAGGAGTCTAATGTTGTCTTCGACCATTCGATACCAGCCTTGGCACTTTTATTCATCAGCCTGGTATGCTGAATCCTCAATCGGTTCCACAAGGTATTGTAGACAGAATACTTGGTAATGTCGCTCTGATCGCCGGCTACAGAGGTATCAATATATTTTTTGTAGGTTTTGAAAGATGGATACAGCACCCTAAAATTTGAAAAGCGATGTGTCTTAAAAATCTTATATGCACTATCTTTTATCCATATCAAGTCTTCCAACGACTCGCAATCTTTGTTATTGGTTGTATCAACTTCCTCCTGCGCGAAAGCGCTGTTAAAAAACAACAAAGCGAAACATAAAAAAAGGTACTTTTGCATGGAGTATTATTTGCACAAAGTTATTTTGGAAAAGCAAGAACACAAAACAAATCGTCTGATAAATTCGAGCAGTCCGTATTTAAGACAGCATGCCCACAATCCGGTCGACTGGTTTGAGTGGGGTGAAGAAGCTTTCGAAAAAGCACAATCTGAAAACAAACTTATGCTAATCAGCATTGGCTACAGCGCTTGTCACTGGTGCCACGTGATGGCTCATGAATCTTTCGAAGACGAAGAAACGGCTGCTATAATGAATGAACACTTTGTATGTGTAAAAGTTGACCGCGAAGAACTTCCAGACGTCGATCAAATATACATGGATGCCTGTCAACTGGTAAATGGAAGTGGCGGGTGGCCACTGAATGCTTTTGCATTGCCAGATAAACGTCCCATTCATGCACTTACCTATCTGCCTAAAGTACAATGGCAGAAACTTCTGGTAAACCTTGCAAACCTTTGGCATAATAACGAAACCTCTGCATACGAATATGCAGAAAAACTGAGTGCAGGAATCGTTAATATGAGTTTGCCTCCAACTGCTCATTATACAGAAACTGCAGATTATCACTCACAGGTACTCGAGCAATTTGAATCGCAATACGACCTGGAATATGGTGGTCATGATCGAGCCCCTAAATTTCCACTTCCTAACAATCAGTGGTACTTGTTGCAACATGCCCAACTATACATCAGTGAGTCAGCTCTTAAAATGGTTGCTCATACACTTACACAAATGTATCTGGGAGGAATTCATGATACAGTGGGTGGAGGCTTCGCAAGATATTCAGTCGATAAAAAGTGGTTTGCTCCCCATTTCGAAAAAATGCTCTATGACAATGCTCAGTTGATTGGTGTTTACGCCTATGCCTATGCGATTTGCGATAGATATGATTTTAAGCAAATCGCTTATAAAACTATTCAATTTTGCGAAAATGAACTAAAAAGTAAACAGGGACTGATGTACTCAGCTTTTGATGCCGACAGCGAAGGCATTGAAGGACTTTATTACACCTATACATATGAAGAACTATTAGAAGTTTTAGGTGAAGACACCGTATTCTTCTCTCAATATTTTCAATGTCAGAGAGACGGTAATTGGGAAGAAGGCAGGAATATTTTATATGCGATTGATACCATAAAAAAAGCCGCTGCAGATTATGAAATGACTCCCGATCTTTTTGAGTCAATGATTAATGATTGCCTCAAAAAACTCAAAACTTATAGAGAGAAAAGAGTTGGTCCCGGACTTGATGACAAATGCATCCTTAGTTGGAACGCTTTGTATCTTAAGGGACTCGCGCAAGCAGGCAGATACCTGAAAGATGCAACAATTATCAAAACAGCCATTGAACTTGAGAAAAACATCGACAAGCATTTTAACAATAACGGACAATGGATGCGAATTGTAAGTAATGGTGCTAACAAGATTCCGGCGTTTCTCGAGGATTTTGCTTCTTTAATTGATGCTTATATTGAACTTTATCAGAGTAGTTTTAATGAGTCATATCTCAAGAAAGCCTTTTCCCTCTGTGAACAGTGTATCACATTTTTTCATGACAGTGAAAAAGGATTTTTTAAATTCAGCAGTGGTGAAGAACTTATCACTCCAAAATATGACACCAGCGATGATGTGATAAATTCAGGAAACAGCATAATGGCTCATAACCTCTTTAAACTTTCCTGGTATTTCGACCGTTCAGAATGGCGAGAAATGTCACTTAAACTACTCCATGGAATTCTGCCCATGATAGAACGAAGTGCTCCATGGTATAGCAACTGGGCCAGCCTGATGAATATTGTTAACACTGGCATGCATCAGATAATAGTTAGCGGACCAGAGGATTGGAAAAATCAGTTTTTCCCAGATGAGTATCTTCTAAGACCAAATGCCATTTTAGGCTATGCCGGTATCACTAGTGATATCCCCTTATTTGATCATAAATATTTCAGGGAACAAGCTTTGTTATATATTTGCATTAACCAAACCTGTAAGGCTCCAGAGCCTTACGGACAATAAACTATGAGTCAACTACTGATCGCCAATATTCAAAGATTTCTTCCTTTAACTGACGAAGAAAAATACATGATACTTTCTATCATGCATCCAAAAAAAATAAGGAAACGTCAGTATTTACTTCAGGAAGGTGATGTCAGCAAATACTCGGCATTTGTACTTTCCGGATGTTTGCGTTGTTATTTTGTAGACCAGAATGGCTTTGAACATATTTTACAATTTGCCATCGAAGACTGGTGGATTACAGACATGATGAGTTACGCGTCCGGAAAAGAATCAAGATTAAACATTGATGCATTAGAAGATTCTGAAGTATTGTTGCTTACCCGCGAAGACCAGCTCGCATTATTTGAAAGATGTCCAAAGTTCGAGAAGTATTTCAGAATTATCACAGAAAATGGAATGATCAGTAACCAACAGCGTCTTTTAGACAATCTTAGCTTACCTGCAATTGAGCGATACAAGAATTTTGTTCAAAAATACCCTTTGTTCATGCAGCGCATACCACAAACCCAAATTGCTGCATACCTGGGCATAACGCCAGAGTTTCTGAGTAAAATCAGGAGTCAGATCAGTAAATCTTAATCTAGATTAAGTTCTTTTCTTAAACTTGTTCAAGGTTTAAGGTGGAAGGCCGCAGTAGTTTTGCCTCATTAAATTTTAAACATTATGGCTAACTACAAAATTGACCACATGCACTCAGATGTTACTTTCAAAGTAAAACATTTGATGATTTCTACAGTAACAGGAACTTTTTCTGGTTTCGATGCTAGTTTCGATTCTGAAGCAGCTGACTTCACCGATGCTAAAATCAGCTTTGAAGCAGACATTAACACCATCAGCACCAACAACGGACAACGCGATGAGCATTTAAAGAGCGCTGATTTCTTTGATGCTGCTAACCACCCAAAACTAGTTTTCGCTTCAACTGAAATGAAACATACAGGCGATGGCAACTACGAATTACACGGTAATTTAAACATTAGAGGCAACGTACATCCTATCGTTCTAGCAGTAGAATATTCTGGTAAAATGGTTGACTTTTATGGCAACGAAAAACACGGATTTGAAATAAATGGCAAATTCAGTCGCAAAGCCTTCGGATTAACCTGGGATGCAGTAACTGAAGCAGGTGGAGTTGTAGTATCTGATGAAGTAAAAATCATTGTAAACGCTCAATTCCAGAAACTGTAATTAATCGCGATTTTCAAGTAAGAAAAAGCTATCCAAAGGGTAGCTTTTTTTTTATGGCTCAAAATTTCCACCCACCACCTGGAAGGTGCTATGCGAAAATCGCGGGCCATCCTTCGCAAACCCTCGCCAAATAACGCTCAACACAAAAGTCAAATTCCACTCCCAGTGGAGTGAACTTTTAATAACTGGACTAAGGCTGTCTTTGAAACCCTGATATTTTGGTATCAAACAAATGCCCAATATTGACAGAAGGGCAGATTTTAAGCCGGTTTTTTTTGTGGTATACTCTTTGGACTTCCCTGCCAAAATTATCACCTAAATACAATATATTTGCATCTTTATGTTTAATAGCCTCATCCAAAGCATATCTAAAATTTTCGGCGGCAGCAAAAGCGAGAAAGACGTGAAAGCGCTTGAACCTACTATTGCCAGAATCAACGAATTTTTCCAGGAATACAACAGCTTATCCAACGACGAACTCAGACAAAAAACTGCGGAATTCAAACAACGAATAGCAGAAGGACTTCGCGAACTTGATGACAGAACCAATGCCATAAAGTCTGAAATTGACACTCTTTCAGCAGAAGATGTCATGGAACGTGACAATCTATTCAATGAAATCGAAGGACTTGAAAAAGAAAAAAACGAAACCATCGAAAAACTTTTACTTGAAATCCTTCCTGAAGCCTTTGCTGTTGTTAAACAAACAGCAAAAAGATTTAGCGAAAATGAGCACCTGGAGGTTACAGCTTCTTCGCTTGACCGTGAGCTAGCTGTTAAAAAGAAGAACATTACCATACAAGGTGAAAAAGCTCTATATGCCAACGAATGGGTTGCTGCAGGAGGAACAGTTAAATGGAACATGGTTCATTACGATGTTCAGTTAATCGGTGGTATGGTACTTCACCAGGGTAAAATTGCTGAGATGGCGACTGGAGAAGGTAAAACACTTGTTTCTACTTTACCAGCCTACTTAAATGCACTGGCTGGACGAGGCGTCCACATTGTAACTGTTAACGACTACCTGGCGCGAAGAGACTGCGAATGGAATGGTCCACTTTTCGAATTCCATGGCCTGACAGTTGACTGTATCGACTATCATCGTCCGAATAGTGACGAGAGAAGAAAAGCCTATTTGGCTGATATCACCTATGGAACAAACAACGAATTTGGATTCGACTATCTGAGAGACAACATGACTCACAGTCCGGAAGAACTCGTGCAACGCCGTCACCACTATGCCATGGTAGATGAGGTCGATTCTGTGTTGATTGACGATGCCAGAACTCCATTAATTATTTCCGGACCAGTTCCGAAAGGCGACATCCAGGAATACACAGCTTTAAAACCAAGAATTGAAAAACTCGTTGAAGCTCAGAAAAAAGCTACTAATGGCTTCTTAAACGAGGCTAAAAAACTGATTGAAGCTGGCAATACTGGCGAGAAAGAAGGTCAGGGCGGACTAGCCTTACTGAGAGCGCACAGAGGCTTACCTAAACATAAACCACTGATTAAATTCCTCGGTGAACCAGGCATTAAAGCACTTTTAACAAAGACAGAAAACTATTACATGCAGGATCAGCAGAAAGAAATGCATAAAGCTGATGCTGAATTGTACTTTGTTATTGACGAGAAAAACAATCAAGTTGAATTAACTGAAAAAGGGATTGAAATGATCACTCAGTCAGGAGAAGAAAAAGACTTCTTCATTATTCCTGACGTTGGAGGTGAAATTGCTGAAATTGAAAAAAGCAATATAGCGGCGGAAGAGAAAGCTGCTCAGAAAGAAGAACTGATGAGAAATTTCTCCATCAAATCTGAACGTATTCACTCTATCAATCAGTTACTGAAAGCCTATACCCTGTTTGAAAAGGATGTAGAATACATCATCGCTGATGCTAAAGTAAAAATTGTTGATGAACAAACCGGACGTGTACTTGATGGTCGTCGTTACAGCGATGGCTTACACCAGGCAATTGAAGCAAAAGAAAATGTAAAAGTTGAAGCTGCAACACAAACCTTTGCTACAATTACTCTCCAAAACTATTTCCGTATGTATCATAAATTGTCAGGTATGACAGGTACTGCAGAAACTGAAGCTGGTGAATTCTGGGAAATCTACAAACTCGATGTGGTTGTTATACCCACTAACCGAGCTATTTCCAGAAAAGATTACGATGATCAGATTTATAAAACTATCCGCGAGAAATTCAATGCGGTAATTGATGAGATAGTTCGCTTAACTGCAGAAGGCCGACCAGTTTTGGTGGGTACTACTTCAGTAGAAATTTCTGAATTGCTGTCAAGAATGCTAAAACTTCGCAACATTAAGCACAACGTTCTGAATGCTAAACAGCACCAGAGAGAGGCTGAAATTGTGGCAGAAGCTGGCAAACCTGGTGCTGTAACAATCGCCACCAACATGGCTGGTAGAGGTACCGATATCAAGATTGGCGAAGAAGTTAAAAAAGCTGGTGGTTTAGCTATCATTGGCACAGAACGCCACGATTCCCGTCGTGTTGACAGACAGCTAAGAGGTCGTTCTGGCCGTCAGGGTGACCCAGGTTCTTCTCTATTCTTTGTTTCTCTTGAAGACGATTTAATGAGAAAGTTTGGCAGCGACAGAGCTTCTAAACTTATGGATAAATTTGGCTACAAAGAAGGCGAAGTCATTCAACATTCGCTCATGAGTAAGACCATCGAAAGAAGTCAGAAAAAAGTAGAACAAAACAACTTCGGGATGCGTAAACGCTTACTGGAATATGACGATGTCATGAACAAACAGAGAACTGTCGTTTATAAGCGTAGAAAAAATGCACTTATTGGCGATCGTTTGCCTCTTGACATTCAGAATATGTTGTCTGACTGGTGCGATGATAGAGTTATTCATGCTAAATCTGGTGCAGACCATTTTGAGGAATTATCATACGAACTGGCCATGGCTTTTGCCGTTGAGCCTCCATTCACTGCAGAAGAATTTAAATCTGGTAAATCTGAAGAATTAGCAGACGATTTATACCATGCCTTACTGGAAACTTACCAGCTCAGAAAAAAACACCTGATAGAAACTGCTATGCCAGTGCTGAATAAAATATATCAGCAAGAGGGTGATAAAGTTGGCTATGTAATGATTCCTTTCTCTGATGGTGTAAAGAATTTTGGATTACCAGTTGATTTAAAAACTGCTGTAACAACGAATGGTGAAGCACTATCAAGAGAATATGAAAAATTTGTATGCCTTGAAACTCTCGACGACGAGTGGAAAGATCACTTAAGAGAACTCGACGACCTGAAACAATCTGCAAACAATGCGACCTTCGAACAAAAAGACCCTCTTCTTATTTACAAAATAGAATCAGTAAAATTGTTCCAGAGCATGATCATGCGAATGAATGATAAAATCTTATCTATGTTATTTAAAGCACAAATTGCTGCAGAAGATAACAAACAGGTAAAAAAAGCCAACGACCCTCAAAAAACTGACATGAGTCGCATGAAACTGACAAGTTCAGACAATGTTTCAAATGAGTCAAACACCAATCCTAACGCTGGAATGATGCCTCCGGGAATGATGCCTCCAAATATGGGTGGTATGCCTTCTGATGGGCAGCTGATGAGTAGGGCTGAAAGAAGAAAAATGGAAAGAGATTCACAGAAAAAACGTTAAAACCTTATGAAATATTTTGTATTAACTTTTTTAGTAGTTCTGTATGCAGGCACAACAAATGCTCAGGTAAAAGTGAGCAAGCCGGCAGGACTAGACGGACTGATAGCTTCGAGAACTGCTAACAGAAAAAATCCAGATGCTACCGTAAAAGGTTATCATATCTTAATCTATAATGGAGATAGCCGATCCAGAGCTGAATCTATGAAAAACAAGTTCAATGCAGAATTCAACGATTTCAGTGAAGTGGTATGGGACGAGCCGAACTTTAAAGTCTATGTCGGTTTATTTACCTCAAAGTTTGAATGCATGAAATTGTATGAAACCATTAAAGGTAAATTCCAGACAGCCATTGTTGTCAGTGCCAAAATTGCCTATCAACCCCTCGACTAAATAATATGCTTAAAAAAATCTGGAGTTACTTAACCTTTCAGAAACAACCGGAGTTCAACAACAGAAACACCGACGTATCTGCGGCCGGAGATGTCATCGATGGACAACGCCAAACCAATGGCAACAATTCCTATCTTCGAATGATGCACGGCATTAATCGAATTTCGATATTTATGTTTCTAATAGGTATGATAATTGTAATCATTAAAATACTTAAATAATTTTTTACAACAATGGGATTTTTAATTATTGGGGTTATCGTTATGCTGGTGAGCATGGCAGTGAGTAACCGCCTGAAAAGCAAATTTAACTTGTATTCACAAATCCGCCTGCAGAACAATATGTCTGGAGCGGAGATTGCAGCAAAAATGCTGGCTGACCATGGCATCAGTGATGTTAAAATCACGCATGTTGAAGGTCAACTGACCGATCACTATAATCCAGCTAACAAAACAGTTAACCTGAGCGAATCAGTCTATCATCAACGCAATGCCGCTGCGGCCGCTGTTGCTGCTCACGAATGCGGGCATGCTGTACAACACGCTGAAGCTTATGCTATGCTTGGCTTAAGAAGTCGATTAGTACCAATGGTACAGATTAGTTCTACAATTATGAACTACGCCAACATGATCATGTTGTTTGCTGGTGGTTTTTTGTTTTACAAAGGCAATGCAATGGGAACAACAGTATTACTGGTGTTAATTGCTGCAAACATTTTCCTTACCTTGTTTGCGATGGTTACACTTCCTGTTGAATTTGATGCAAGCAACAGGGCTTTAGCCTGGATGCGTAATACTGGCGTGGTAACTAATAATGAGTATGATGGCGCAAAAGACTCTTTAAAATGGGCGGCAATGACCTATGTTGTAGCAGCATTAGGCGCATTAGCCAACCTTATGTACTTTATTTCAATTTTCTTAGGAAGAAGAGATGATTAACAAAATCATTAAATCAGGATTTTTAGTGTGCCTGCTAATTTTTAGCAGGCATTCTTTTGCCCTTAAACCACCACAAAAAATTGTATTGGATCAATATGTGGAAGAGTCTATTGGCAAGAAAATGCAATCAGTTATACCTGTTTATAAATTCACAGGAATGCCATTAGAAGACCCGGTCAATAATGGACAGGGCACTAAAAAACCGTTTGGCTATTTCAATGCTAAACTTCCTGATATGACCGGTTATAGAGACACCAATTATTTCTACATATATTTCGGTGGTTTAAGTCAACGTAAGGACCTCCCAGGTTATGCTTTGGGTATAGTCGCCAATAACGGAAGACAATTTGGCAAACTCGCTACTATCTGGATTGACAAGAATCACAACCTTGACCTTAGTGATGATGGTCCGCCAGTGACATTAGATGAAAACATTGGTTATATCGAAATTACTTTAAACAATCCAAACAATGCACAGGCGCGTTATACAGTTTATATGTCAAGGTTTGAGATGAATAAGAACACGAGCTATAAAAATCTCATGGATATGTATTACGAGTCAAATAGTGGCACTAAAAAATATGTTTTAACCGAATATAGTTTCAGAGAACAACGTATTAATACCATTGCTGGAGATTACAAAGATGAACATGACAGTTTCAGAATAGCAGTTAAGGACGTTAATTGCAATGGCATTTACAACGAAAGTACAGATTATCTGATAATTGGTGATTATAAAACGACCTTGATGCCTGAAAACAAAATCACTATTGAAAGTAAAGCTGGCAAGACCTTTTTCGAACGCAACGGTAAGAAATATCTGGTAACTGAAATCAATACCATTGGCAATTATGTGATAATTCAGGAAGATGAAAATGCCAAACTTAGCAAGACTTTGGTTGTTGGGAAAAAGCTAAAGAAATTCAAATTCAAAACTCCTGATAAGGAGCCAAAGACCCTATCTATCCGTCATTACCGCAAAAAACCGACGTATATTTATGTCTGGAATTTCAGTCAGGATGCCTTTACAAATGACACCACGGCCCTACGGATAATAGCGAGAGACTTCAGCAATAAAATTAATCTGGTAACACTAAATTACGGTGAAACGCCAAAAGAAATAAGAGCGTTCATGATTCGCAATGCCATTAATTGGAGTATAGGATTATCGACCCAGAAAATAAACGATCAATTGTTTATTGAAAAATATCCTTTTGGTGTTTTAACTGAAAAACGTCTAAAAATAAAACAATTGAAAATAAGTCCTGAAGAATTATTAATATTGCTGAAAAATAACCGAATTTAAGATGGAAGAGCAAACTATTGAGTCACCTCAGAAAAAGAGCAAAGGAAAAGGCGCTATTGCCTTAATTCTCGGCATTTTATTACTGGGGTCACTGGGCTCCAATTACTGGCTATGGGATAAAGAACAAAAAGCTACCGCTACTGCGACTGCCAAAGTAGATTCTTTAAACACTTTATCTCTTTTGAAAGATAGTCTTTACAAAGCAATCAACGACGAGGAATTAAAGGTTTTTAACTTAAGAACTGAACTTTCAATGTATCAGAATGACAACGACAGTCTGAAAAAGATCATTGAAGAAAAAGAAGCAAAAATTATCTCTCTGAGAGCGATGGTGGGTTCTGGTGGAAGTCCGAAAAAATTAAGAGCCCTTAAAGACAGCATCAGCAGATTGTCTATGGAGAACAATGACTTTAAATCTAAAGTCCAGACCCTTCTCATGGAAAACGAAGACTACAAAGCCAAAATGCTTGAGCAACAAAACCAAATTGCAAGCTTGGAAGGACAAAAGAAAAGCCTGACCGATAAAGTGACCATTGCTGCAGAGCCTAGTGTGGGACCAGTGATTGTAACGCCAATGTACCAGAAAAAAGGTGTTTATACCCCGATTTATAAAGCGAAAAAAGTAGAACGTCTACAGATTACTTTTGACGTAATGGGCAATAAACTGACCGAAAAAACAGTAGAAAAAGAATACATCATTCGCGTGATTGATCCAGATGGTATTGTTTTAAGTACCAGCAATAGCAAACTCAGTAACTCTGATGATGTTTTCACGGTAAAACAAAAAGTAAGCTTTAATGGCACTCAGCAAAAAATGAAAATCAATTTCACTCAAAGTCCGGCCTACAAAAAAGGCAAATACAAAGTGGAATTAAAAGAAGGTGAAGAGGTGAAACAGAGTTTTAACTTCGATCTACTCTAAAATATACTATAAATCGATTTGATAGAGGGCGCTTAATTGCGCCCTTTTTTGTTCTATAGCACTCATTAACTTGATATACTCCTGTCCACCTGCCTTCTGTATTTTGTGTGCACAGAGTTTGTTGAAAGCTGCCATATCTCTGATATAATCTTGCGTAACAATGTTACAGGAACTACCAGTAAATTTCTCAAAAACACAATCGATAGCCATGGCATTTGGGTGGGCGCCATCCGACTCAAAAAATCTGTAATCTCTAAGATCCTCATTCACTATTTCGTATGCTGGGAAATAATCTACGCCAGTGATGGTACTTTTTAATTGATGACATAATTGAATAAGCAATGACTTACTCAATAAATTCTCTGAGATACCATCTCTTAAATGTTTAACCGGAGAAACGGTTAATACCACATGTAACTGTGGGTATTTTGCCTGCAATTGTAACAGGGTGTTTTGGCACTCATTCAGCATCGTCGACAAATCAAGTAATTGTTTATTGAACTCTGACTGTGGAATTTTGTGACAATTTGCAACCACTCTGTTATCCGATTTCGAAATATAGGCATAAGCAGTCCCAAAAGTAATAAACAAATGAGAAGCCATTACCAGGTCTCTTTTTAATTGGTGAAGTACGTGATTCATTCGATGAAGCGCCTCTGAAACCGTAGTTTCTGAGAATACCCCATGATGAAATACACCATGCCAGTAGCCCTCGTGAAACACTAAATCTTCTTCTGTAAAATCCTTATCCGCCAATATCCTTTTAAATGGCTCCAGTACACTAAGCGGATTAAATACAATTCCATTCGGCAAAGCATTCACATTAATATTTAATGCTTTTAACTTATTAGCTATATGCTCAGAAAAACAAGAACCAGCAAAAATGAGTGTATCGGTATAATTTACCGGTTTTAGTGCTGCGGGCACCTGCATATTTAAATTATATCGAATCATTTTAATAATGTCTTAACAAATTCAGCTCTCATCTCTTTATATACCTCTTTTAGCGGCGTTTCTCCATTAGTTCCATAGTTAACCAATGTGACAAAAATACGATTATTGCGGGTCGGAAAATATTGTGCTTCTCCACAATAACCTAAATCTCCGCCACTGTGTCCTACCCCAACATGACCCAGGTTTAATTGCTTATACTGTTGTAGCAATCCAACGCCAATATCACCCTCCTCTCCTGAAGGAACAAATGTTTGCATCACATCAATGCTAGCCTGACTAAGCAGTGTTTTATCAATGAACAAGGCCCTCATAAATTTATAAATATCTGTCACATTACTATATACACCATTGAAACCATTACCACTTCCTGTAATCAAGTTTGAAACATTAACGATAGAACCATTGTTATATAAATCAAAATACCCCTGAGCTACTTGAGCAGGAAGCTCATCGTGGTAGTGGTAATACGAATTTTTCATACCAACTTTATTAAACACTAACTCTTTTAAAAGTTCATGATGTGGACGAGATGAAATTGCCTCTAAACACATAGACAATAACAAGGTATTGGTATTGCTGTACTCCGCTTTTTGCAAAGTATCTTTATACGAAAATACAGCTGGTTTGTTGTAGGCAAATTTTATCAATTCTTTCCCAGTCCAATGTTTATTAGGATTATTTAATACTGCCAGATAGAAATCAGAATCAAAAATAATATCATAAATACCAGTAGTGTGCTGCATTAGGTCTCTAATAGTTACCTGATCTGCATTGTCAACTTTATTGACTATATCTGCACTCAGCCATTTAGAAATTTTATCATCAATATTAATTTTACCCTGTTCACTTAATCGCATAGTAGCCGCTACTAAAAACATTTTCGTCATGCTGGCCACTTTACTTACGGTGCAAGGTTTAAAATCGACACCTTCTTTAATATCAGCATTACCAGCAGACCCAAGCCAGACACCACTTTCATCTTCAATCAATACTGAAATACCTGGCAAACCCATTCTGTGGTATTTATCCAATATGGCCTGGTATAAAGCTCTATCCGGATGCTTATAGGAACTGTCAGTATAATCGGCATTACAGATTGCCGAGGCTTGAACATCGGACTTCTTGCAACCTGTGTGCAGAAACACAAGAGCAATTAAAATGAAAAGACAATTTCTCATAATACTTTTTTACTTTTAAGTGGCATAGTAAAACCGAGATGCAAGACATTATATGGCAAAAGCGGAACATAACCTGCTATAAATGGCGTTTGCAACATATTCTGATAACGGATAAAAGCCCTATAACCCTTTCCCCCAATAGCCTTATCTACACCTAACGAAAGACTTATTATTCCTTGTGGACGAGAGGTTACAGTCATTGATTTCCATTCGCCGTTTGCGTCTTTCTTAAACTGCTGTACACCAGGAAACATATGCAAATAACCCCCTCCAAGCGCCATCGTCACTCCGACTTTACCCACTTTTCTACGATATCCAAATTCAGAGTAAAGCGTCAAACTGTGTTGTATGTATCGGTGACTGAAGAAAGACGCTTTAAAAGACTGCGACCAGCTATATTTTTCTCTTTCTTTCCAGTTAAAACCTGTCGACACAGTAAGACCTGGATGAAATTGCGAATAAAACATCTTGGGAAACCCTGCAACTGGCTTAGCTGCTATATAATTATTTAAGGCAAATCCGACATATCTTAGAGGTCGCTTTGCATATGACATGGCAGCAATCATCAGCAATGACAATAGGACAACTTTTCTATGGTTCATCATACAATATTAAGTCATCCTCCCAAATAAAAAAATGCGCTAGGTTAGTTCTGTCAATGACCCCTGGTCAGAGTCCTAAGAAATTCATTCTTCTTGTTTTTCGAAATGATAATTTTACTGTTATCACTCATCACTATAACGCCTTCCCCATCGTATTTAACGAGCTCTTTTACTTTATTAAGATTGATTAAATGGCTGCGGTGCACCTTGTAGAATCGACTTTGTTCGAGCATATTGTGATAGAATGTAATGTTCTTGGTAGAACTAATTTTCTGTCCTTTTTCAAGAAAAATGTCGGTGTAAGATCCATTTGCTTCAAACCTGAGAATCTCATGAATATCGAGAAATAAAGCCTTGTCATGTCGGTTAATAATTAAAAGATTATCCTGCATAGCATCCTCCTGAGAATGAATGCGCAATAGATGTAGATTTATGATGCGTTTAAGACAAACCCGAATTTCTTTTAATCGGATAGGTTTAGAAATGTAATCAAATGCATCACTTTTAATGGCCTTAAGGATATGTTTTTCATCTTTACAGATAATGACGAATTTCGCTTTGGGACCAAAAGGCTGTGAAGACATAAATTCAAACCCATCAAACCCTTGCATGCTCACATCGATAAAAACAATATCGATGTCATGTTCAGCCGATTCCCGAACTGAGCGCCTTGGCGCACTAAAAACCCCAACAATATCAAGACTTGTAGCAAAATAGGTTCTACAGATATGCAACAAAAGTTCGTTGCTTCTGAGATCATCATCAAGAATAATAGCTTTTAATTTTTTATTTAGTTTAGTCATATTTATAAATTCAGTTTTCCCTTAATAATTCTAAAAACACGAAACTAAAAACATAAAAACTACTCCATCAGTATAAATACCTTACCTCATACAAGGCACTGATAAACAAGACTTTTAATTTAACAAAAAATAAATTTTAACAAAATGGAGCCAATCAAACTTTAAAAATTATACTATGAAAGTAAAAATTTGCTTTAAATGAAAAGCAGCTTGTATAAAAAGAAAATGGTGGTTTATTCTAATATTTGATCAATTTTCCAATCATTGCCCAATTTCTTTAACCTGATTAATACTATAACACTGGCATTGCTGTTTTCAGGATCGTCTAAATACACCCAATAGCACAAAGGCATTGTTTTATGGGCTTCCACTTTTATATGATTAAGCCAGGCATCAAAAACATCCTGTGCATTCAAAAATGGGTCGTATTCTAACTCTGCAGTATCTAGATAGGCTATCAGAGACTGAGTGCAGGATAGATCAACCATAGCATCTACCTGCTTGTAATCTACAGGCATTTTAAGATTGGCCGAAATATAGCCTTCATAAAACCCTTTAATAAAATCTTCAGGTGATGTATGCTCAACACTTATAGTAGTGTCTTTTTCTGAATTTTTAGTCGCGGTATCCTTACAGGCACTTTGAGTACCAACAAGAAAAACACAGACAGAAACAATAATAAAAACTTGTTTAAACACCATTAATTGGTCCAGTTAGCGCGATCGCTCTGAGAAAACTGCCATGGCGCTCCGTTGTTTTCAAGATTGCTCAACATCCCATTAAGTTCAGATGGAGCAGAACTTAATTCCATTACCTGGTATTGGCGCATTTGCATGATGATATCTACAGGACTGATATTTACAGGGCAGGCTTCAGCACAGGCATTGCAGGTAGTACAAGCCCATAGTTCTTCTGCGCTGGTGCGATCATGTAGAGACTTGCCATCGTGGGCATCCTGTCCATTTTTAGCTTTTAATTCACCTAGCTCTTCAAGTCTGTCGCGCGTATCCATCATCACTTTACGAGGAGAAAGCAGCTTACCTGTAATATTGGCAGGACAAACGCTGGTGCATCTTCCGCACTCTGTGCAGCTGTATGCATCCATTAGATTTTTCCAGCTAAGATCAGTAACGTCCTTGGCACCAAAGCCTTCCGGAGCAGCGTAACCTTCTGGAGGAACAGCATTAGGATCCAGCATTAACTGTACTTCGGTAGTAACACTGGCCATATTGGTGATTTTTCCTTTAGGATCCAGATTACTGTAATACGTATTCGGGAAAGCCATAAAAATATGCAGGTGTTTACTAAATGGAATATAGTTGATAAACAGAAGAATGCCTATCCAGTGAAACCACCAGCAGATGCTAACCAGGATGTGGGCGCTGTGCTCATCCATATTGCTGAACATAGGGGCCAGGAAACCACTAACTGGCATGCTGTAAGTTGCCTGAAAACTTTGGTCCGCTGCATTCATCACCAATAAGGCAGTCATCAGCACTATCTCTATCATAAGAATAAAATTGGCATCTTTCACCGGCCAGCCTTTCATTTCAGTACCAGTAAATCTTTTAACAACTCCGGCATTACGGCGAAGTAAGAATACCACACAAGCGATGATTACCAATAGACCCAGGATTTCGAAGAAGCCTATGGCTATGCCATAGACAGAGCCCAGGAATGGCTCGAAAATACGGTGACTGTTGGTTAGACCATCTATGATGATTTCGAGAACTTCGATATTGATTAACACGAAGCCTACATAAACGATGACGTGAAAGAAAGCTGCAAGTGGTCGTTTAGTCATTTTACTCTGACCCAGCGCCACCATAGCCATGGTTTTCCAACGCTCTGAAGCGCGATCGGAACGATTTTCTGCTTTTCCGAGAAAAATATTCTTGCGGATTCTTGCTACACTTTTGGCGCAGAAGTAGGCAGCGACAGCGGTAGTGACAATAAATGCGATAATACTAACCATGATTTAAATGAAAGTTCAATAATAAAACAAAAAAAGAAAAATAGTTTTGTCGGTTTAAAAAAAAAGAATATTTTTGCACTCCCAATTCGGTAAAAGGTATCTTAGCTCAGTTGGTAGAGCAAAGGATTGAAAATCCTTGTGTCCGCGGTTCGATTCCGCGAGATACCACCCAAATTGAAAACCCTGAATACTATGTTCAGGGTTTTTTTATGCCTTTTGATCAGGGTTTACAACACGGGGTGAGACCCGTGATGCACCTGTAGCATCGCGGAAGGTTCTATCACGGAGACACCTTTGCATTTTAAAATCAAATCTTAAATTTCGACAACTTAGCGCAAGCGTTCTCACTACTGAAGGGAGTATTTCGCCAATTGCTAGCACAAAATTTGAAAACCCTGAATACTATGTTCAGGGTTTTTTTATGCATTTCGGTCAGGGCAAACCTTTAGCAGAAAAAATTCAATAAAGGCAATGCAACGCTGACTTGAGAACCTTAATAATTTGCCCTGCCGAATAATGAAAATCAGCAAAGCCAATGGTATAGGGAAATCTAAAATTTTCTTGAAAGACTAAACCAGTATTACAATCGACTCCCCTAACTTAATCCTCCAACTTAGCTTTCATAACCAAAAGGGCATCTGAGTTTCCTCTTAAATAAACTTTCATCAGAAAGACACCATCAGACATTTCCTCAATAGTGGCTTGTTCAAACACAGCCACTTTCCGTCCAACATGATTGATTGAAATAGCAGAGTCATAATCATACACTCCAGATTTTACAAGCTTTGCACTTAAAGCAACAGTTTTATCAACAGAATGCGTTTCATGCGTTAAAAAATACTTACTAGTATCATTCCTCAATAGCGACAAAGACACATCTAAATAGCCATCATGCAGCATAAACAAATGGCTATTGTAGCTACTTTCGATACTTTGAGCATTGTTTAGATATTTATCTGATTTTATATTTTCAAGCAAACTATCCAGTATAAGAACGCAAGTTGACCCCAAGTTTAAGTTGAATTCCATTCTATACTTCCCATCTGATCCCATTGTCTGACTTGAATGTTCTATTCCATGCCTGATGTAAACAAAATATTCGTTCTTGATATTTCGAGAAACTACAAATGAAAAGTCAATATGTCTACTAAACTTACTAGGACCTTTAGATCGCCAGGCACCGTATTCAAGCATGTTAATATTTGTTTCCTTATACGTAGAATACAGGGTATTCAAATCAATATTAATTTTACAAATAGTTCCACTTCCAAGAGTTTTTCTTGGCTGAGTTAACATATAGCATATTACATCAACAGAACCAGAATTAACAAAACTCTGGAATCTACAATGGAATTTTGTGCTCGTAAAATGATACGTCTGATTGTTTTTCCCATTTTTGAGATCCAATTTATAGATACTAAATTGAGGCTTACTAAAATCTGTATCCTTCCCTGTTATTGTAGTATACATCGCATAAACAAAGTCATTCTGTATAAAAAAACCATTCGACATCATGGCTTTAGGATCTATAACTGCTTTTGACACCGATCTTGTAACCTGTAAGTCATTATTAAATTCAATGTATTTAAGTGATTCACTCTCGTATTCGTGAAAACAAAGCACAAAATTTCCGCCACTAACTTGCAAATTGTAAAATCTATTGTCGGAAATATTCGAGAACAACTGCTGTTTAATTACTTTTCCAGACGCATCAAAAACACGAAACACCAAACTATTTTTTTTCTTCTTGTCACTCATAGTAACCAGTAAAAAATTATCATTACTTAATTTCCGAATGGCGCATACCCGCTCTTCTGATAATTTATTACCTTCTATTGGATCAATGTTTATCCGGGTTTTTGAAATCAATCTCTCAGAATTGAATTCCAATAAGTATGTCGAAAATTTAATGGCCTTACTTTGTTTTTCTCCAGTAAAAACCAACACTTTAGAAACATCCCCATTTCTGCTTATGACAGACTTCGCTAAAAGCCTGCTATCATCCACTTCAATAAATTCGTAAGAAACTTGTGCGCCTAATGTAAAATTTAAGGCAAGAAAAAAGGTCAGGTAACATAATTTTAAGTTCATGGTTCAAATATACAAACAGTCATCAAAAGTCAAAAAAATACCAAAAAAAATCCCGCACAGAAATCTGCACGGGATCATTCATTAATAAATTCTAAATTATTTGTTCATCAAAGCTACAACCTGATCAACCATCTCGCTTGAGCCGATGATCAATGGGGTGCGCTGATGGAATTCTTTTGGCTCTATGTCCATGATGCGCTCTACACCGCTGTGTGCTTTACCACCAGCTTGCTCTACTAAGAAGGCCATTGGATTGCACTCGTACAACAAACGCAATTTGCCATTAGGCGCTTTCTTGGTTGGCGGGTAGATATAAATACCTCCTTTTAACAAGTTTCTATGGAAATCTGCGATCAAAGAACCAATGTATCTTGCTGAATATGGGCGCTTCTCTTCTTTGTTGCTCTCTTTACACCAGCTGATGTAATCGATTACGCCTTGTGGGAACTCATTCAGGTTGCCTTCGTTTACAGAGAAGATTGTACCATTTGATGGAGTCTTGATATTTGGGTGTGACAAGCAAAACTCTGAAATTGAATCATCCAATGTAAAACCATTAACACCATTACCAGTGGTGTACACAAACATAGTGGCAGTGCCATAAATCACATAACCTGCAGCAACTTGCTCGTGACCCTTTTGAAGGATATCTTCTTCGGTTACTGGTTTGTCTTGCGAAAGTCTTTTATAGATAGAGAAAATAGAACCAATAGAGGCATTCACGTCAATATTAGAAGAACCATCTAATGGATCGATTGCCAAAATATACTTGGCATCCTTACCATCCGGACACCAGTGGATATGCTCGTCTTCTTCAGACACCACACAAACACATGCGCCACTCATATCCATCAAACGCATAAACACTTCATTACTGATAACGTCCAGCTTCTTCTGTTCTTCACCTTGCACATTGGTTTCTCCGAAATTCCCAAGAATATCGATTAATCCGGCCTGACGAACATCTCTGTTGATCATTTTTGCCGCTAACTGAATATCTCTGAAGATTCTGGATAAATTACCTTGTACAAACGGAAATTCGTTTTGCTGATCAGAGATAAATTGATTTAAAGTAACGATGTTATTTTTTTTCATGAAGACACTATTTTATTTTTGCAAAAATAATCAGAAAGAATGAAAGTCTTCAAATTTGG